>Ga0123357_10002676_pt1 | contig 20054 bp, 16 predicted proteins | sample TergutEmb28metaG_FD_89873 | JGI IMG/M metagenome (GOLD analysis project Ga0123357, IMG submission 89873) | Embiratermes neotenicus P4 segment gut microbial communities from Petit-Saut dam, French Guiana - Emb289 P4 | ecosystem: Host-associated > Arthropoda: Insects > Digestive system > Gut ... | reverse complement strand
ATATATTTGTTTGGGGGGGGGGGGGGGTGGGGACCAGCCATAGTATTACAGTTAGTACAGTGACTAGACTACACACTAGATGTCCAGAGTTCAGATCCCAGTTGGGGCAAGGGATTTTGTTTTCAAAGGGTTTAGACCAGCTCTTTGACCCACGCAGTCTCCTATTCAAAGGGTACTGGGGTTCTTTCTGGGGTGAAGTGGCCGGGATGTGAAATTAGCCATTCTCATTTAGTGCCAAGGTTAGGAATGAGTGGAGCTATGACTGTGACTCCTATATATTCCTCTACGATGTGGAGAGGGTAAACTGTACCTGAGAAAACAAGCACCTGGCAGCTCTGGAATACTTCAGAATCTACTCATCTCTGGATGCATTTTCAAAGCAGTAATTGCTGGATTCTTCCTAACATTGCCCCTTTGCTTTACACCATTTAGCCAGTTGTGTGTTTCAGGAGCCATTTGGCTACACATTTCATAGTGATGCAGCTTTAATCAGATGTTATTCTCTGGTGTTTATAATTTTGACGTTAATCTTGTTTTCAGAATTGATCCCTTCTCTGGTTCTGAATTCTCCACTGAAACTTTATTTCTATATAAAAGTTGTGTGGAAACATGATACCTGTTTTTTGATATTCTCTCAATGGATGTAATTCCATGATATTTGGTAAGAGTAGTGTTTCAAGGAAACTTTCTGTTGACATTTTGGCGGTAGGAGAGTAAGCCATGTGGGGAAAATTGTGTGGGCCAGAACTGACTAAGCCAGCTGCTGTGCACAGGGTATGACCTAAGAGGGAAATATTTAGAATGCTATGAGCAAGAGAGGTAGATAACGATAGTTAACTGGTTTGAATGAAATGGAATGTTGTAAAATGACTGGAAGGAAGATATGTGTTGGGAAAGAAATAAAGAAAAAACCAGTAGGAAAAATTAGCCCAGCAAAGGGCTGTTTTGAAAAGTGGGATATAGGGGGAAGGAATGGGGGCAAAAGGGGCAAAAGAAATTATGTGACATAACATGCCAGAAGATGTGTTCCAACCTGCATTCATGTCAGTGAGTGCACATTGGAAAAAACCTCTAGAAATTAATTCTGTATATGTTAGCAACAAGGAAATTTACTGAATTTTTAAATCATGCCACATGGTTTCAGTTTTATTTTCCATAAACTGCCATTTGTTTAATAATTTTAGTCTTTTTCTGTTCACATAATATTTATATTTTTAATAAACCATGTGCTAAAATTTGAATACTCATCCAAGTAGGATAAAAGTTAATGTTAACTGCATTGAGAACCTCCCATCTCATATACAGTGTGTTCTGCTGCTTCTGTAGCATTTCTGCAACAAAGCATAACACTATGGCATTTTGCTGGGTATTACATTTGTTGGCATTGTCAGTATAGCTGCCATAATTATACAGTATGTTCACTATTACCTTGCAGTATATGATTAATAACATTTATGGAACATATCGTTACCACTCCCTCAGATGATAGACTTCTTGTTGTCATGCCCAGTATGATGTTACTCTCTTTGATGCATCATTAAAGAACTGAAATATTCATATTGCTCTAGTTAATACATATGTTGCTTTATCATGTGTTGTTACAGTAATTTGGTGTGAAGTATTGGATTGCATTTGTAACTTCCTTTGGTGTTTTTGTCTTTACTGCAACATACATGCATTAAAGCATTTTCATTTCCTTTGTTTGCAGTATACACACACACACACATGGATAAAATTATTCCCTTGGAAAAGACACACACAAGGGTAGGTGAATTCCTCATACCCTAAGCCTGTACAGTCTTATAAAATATATATATATATATATATATATATATATGTGTGTGTGTGTGTGTGTGTTTGTGTATGTGTGTATATATATATTGTAGCAGGCTGTATAGGCATAGGGTATGAGGAACTCACCTGCCCTTGTGTGTGTCTTTTCTGTGGGAATATTTTTATCTATGAATTCCTTGCATTTATTTATTTTATTTCTTAAAATGTATTACAATATATGGCAATGGAAAGTATTTATATCAGGGTAGGAGGGTTCTGTTCTTGTGTTATGTGGAAAATATGGCAATGAAATGAACTTATAGGATAATTTTATAGGGTAATACTCTTGACTTCCTGAAGGGTCCTCCACCTTGTTAGGAACTTTGCTGTTACTGACTTTGTACTGGTCTTGAAAAGTAAACTCGTAATGTATCCATTAGCTTCAACTCATTCCTGGAAACATGAATGTTATTTATGTTGTGTTGTAGTTCTTTTTTTGTTAATTTAATCATATTAGTAAATATATGTTTATGTTTATTCACAATATTTGTTCAGGAACAGAAAACATTATTGGTAATTTTATAAATGTTATCTGGATAATAATGCACAAAATAAAAGATTATTGAAGTGAAATATTTGTTATTTGTCTCCAGTAGTAATTTGAGAAATATGAAGTAATATCATGGTAATTTACTGGCAAAAGAGCAGTTTGTTATTGTTGGAGATGAGCACCAAGTTGTCTGTGAAATGGCATGTGCTGAATTTATATAAACATAAAATTTATTATTGTTATGGTTGAGTTCATCCCATTATGTTTTATGTAATTGATTAAACAGTATTATTCATCCAGTCCGTGGTAATTTTTTGTTAATTAAACAATGGGGACATCTGCCAAAAAATATGGAACAAAGAAACAATATGCTGTGACTGAGTGTGAAGCACATGGTCTTGATATGAAATTTTCTTGTACAGTATCAATACATTCTTTTGGTGATGAGTCAGCATAAAATGTTGAAATACATCTTTAAGACTACTGTGAAATTGTATAAACTCAAAAGTTTTCTGATCCTTTGGTTCACAGACCTGTTTTTATTGTTACTAGGTTGGGTGTGCGTTTCATTCAGTTTGTTTTGTTTATGCATGTGCCAGGGAAGTGTCATTTCTTCTGTGTGTATTGATTTTACATGGTGTGACATGCAAGTTCTGGATTACCCACATAGTTTATCACTTCAAGCAGTGAGTCCACAATGATTAGCAGCATGTTATGTTTTGTTTGTTGCTGAAGCAAATAAAGCAGCAGTAGCAAATAAATGGCAAGCTTTATACAAGTGGATTTTTTGGTCCTGATGGAAATGTTAGGTGGTTGGAGCAATGTGCTAACATGAAGTGTGGTGCAGAGTTAGGCAGAAGTGTGCATGAAACTGTGCAGATGTTAACAGAGGCTATGATGCTGAAGCTGTGAAAATATTTAACTGAGATGGGAATGTGAAGAGTGCGTATATTGGTTCGTACTGACAGTGAAGTGAATAGATCATGGCTGAGACACTAAATGTAGACAGAGAAACTGTGAGGAAAATTCTGATACTAGATTTGGACATGATGGAGATTTCAACAAGGATGGTGTCCAGTATGTTGATGACCAGATAACAGTAGCAGCTAGATGCTTGTTCTGGCTGAAGGAAACATTTTTTTAATAGAATTATTATACTTACTTTGAACATGATCCATGAATGAAATGCCAAAGCATACAATGGAAAACATGTCACTGATTTGAAAAAAAAATAGACATGCATGCCATGACCTGAGTAAAGACAGTCTGGATTTGGTTTTGAATCACAAGAGTGTGACATATATTAAATTTCTTGAACAAGGTTGAACACTGAACCACTGGTGCTAGGAAATACTGAAAACATTTCTTGATTTTCTGCCAAGAGGACCTGAACTTTGCCATGATCTTTAGATCTTGCATTAGGACGATGCTCCTGCATGTGACACATTCCCTGTAGTGGAGTTTTTGGCCAAAAAATTCATACCTAGATTTTATTATCCACTACATTTGCCAGTTTGGCCCTGCCCAACTTCTGGGTATGCTGAAAACTGAAAACCACTTTGAAGGGTAACAAATTTTCAGGCACTGGCATACACAAACGCTTCAATGATACTGAAGGTTTCCAGAAGAGGCATTCCCCAGCAGTGTTCAGAACAGCAGAAAGGGTGACTGAGGAAGTTCATTGATGTGCAAGGAGGCTATGTTGAGATGAAAAGCACTGTTAGTTTGTCAGCAATTAAATGCAGCTCTTACAGAGGCATTCCAGGAACTTAATTGTTTGACCTTGTATTTCTACATAGTAATTTAGTGTGGCAAATTTATAGCTCTTATATTTCCCTAGCAGGTATCATTCTATGACCATTTAGCAATCTTGAACACTTTCAGGAAGTGTTTTAACTCTGACATTTCAGAGCATTTTACTTATTTTTGTTTTGTGGTGTTTGTCATATTGTGACACTGGGATGAACTTAAAACAAGATATCACCACTTCTCAACATAATTTGTGTGTCATCATTTATACATTATTAGTCTACTATTTGACATTATATACACTTTGTGCTTTAAGCAACCCTAGCATCAACATAATCTGACCATTTTCAGATTTTTGTTACATACATCTTGTCTGTCCTGATAATTCTTGTAAGTTTAGGATTGAGTGGTGAAGAATTGCTCAAACGAAAATACATGTACTTGTTACCCAGAAGTGAATTTGAGATTAAGAAAGTAACTTTTTCTGCCAGGTCCTTGACAGTAAAGTGTCTATTGATCCCCACACATTATTAGCCGATGTGTATCCTAATTAAGAATAATGAACCTTCTATATACATTTGGTGATATTAATTCATATTCATGGTACAGCATAATCTTTGTTCTATCAAAATTAGATTACAAGCATATTCCAGAAATGTTAAATCCATTGTTAAGATTTATGTGTTTATTTGTTTAATACAGATAACATATCATTTATACATTTTATGATGATAATGACACTTTTTGTCATTTTCATGACATATTAGTTTTATGTTGTGAGTCATACACCTGCGTTATTCAGGTACATAGGTTTTTTGTTTATTATAGTCTGTTATTATAATGTATCATAATCCTATAATTATTTTGAAGGCTTTGTTACCGTTTCCCTTAGCAGCCACAAGTGTTGACCAATTTTGGGGGCATATACTTTCTATATTCTAGTTACCTGATCTTCCATTCCATCAGTTTTCCTCTTTCTTATTTCTTATTTTATTAAATCTTATATTATCATGTATTTCATTTCCTTTTCCCTACTATAAATGTGCCTAATGTTTCTTTTATCACCAGCTGTAGTACAATTTTGAGATCTTAGCAGGTGCACGGATAACCAGTGTCAGTGATTGTGATATCTGAAATTATGGAAGGCAGTTTTGAAAGTGATATTTCCATAGTGATACTAGATTGTGGATGATAGTTTTGCAGTGATGTATCAAAGATTATGGAAGACTGAAAGTTATGATTGTTGAACAGTTATAGTTCTGTACTTATATATCTGTGATTTTGGATAATATGTCTGAAATAGTTGGTTTTGTAGCATTGAGTGACAATGAAGATGACAACAAAGAAAATAGAAGACAGACTGCAGAGCATGTGGAAACTGTTAATCTGTGTACTTATAATGCCTTGTCCACACACAAGCCAACTAATTTTGTATGAAACCAAACTTTATACTTCAGGGTTATGGAAGGTCTTTGTAATTTTCAAGGATAATCCCATAATCATCCTGTCAGTGATGCCTGAATGGACTAGTGTACTGTGTGCGCAGATGAATCTCTTTGCGACTGTAACAGAAGAAATCAATATAGTTGTTACGTTTTCCTAAAGAAAGTCTGATATACTTGAGATGAACTGGAAAGACACAAATGCTGTAGACACTGAGGCAGATATTAATAATTCACTCATTTATACATGAGTAATGAGTCTATTCAGCATTGGAATGTTATTTTTGTGGAGACATTTGTTTATGTAGCATTGTAAGGCTAAACCAAAGCAAGACCAAAAAGGCACAAAAAAGTTGGGTAGTACCTGTATCTCAACACACAACATTTGTGTGGACAAACATGTGTACAATCTAGGACTGATAACTTGGAAGGTGTTAAGGAATGTGGGTAGCATGGGATGGGTTTTGGTCTGGCACTATACATTCAAACAGACACTGATTCATACCTTCAGCTTCCCTCTTTCCATCTCTGCTCTGCTTTTTCTTTCCACAAGTTTCAGGGTTTCAGTCCCAGACTCGGTGACATGTGAAGGACATCTTTGTGAAGAAATTCATGAAGTTTGCCCCTCGTGTCTTAATCTAACAGTGGCTAACTGCATGTCTGGTTTCATAGGGAAGTTTTATTTGGAAAATACATGAGTTATAATGGGGCAAAAGAGAAACCAGCAACAAAGATACGCTCTTTAGGTGTGGGGAACAAGTACTAAAAATGTCTGAATGATATGTAGGGAAGTACCACATGTGTGTTTGTAAGTTTTTTTGATTTGTGAAACTGGTTGACCATTTACAAAAGAAAATTTATGCCTTTGCAATGTGCCATTTTGAATGATATCAGTGGCCCATCGAATTCATAACTCCCAAAACTCAGAAACTGGTGTGGGGAGTCCATGTAAATTACAGCATAAAAGTGTCACTTAAGTGGTGTGGCATGTTAACTGTTACGGCCTACAGTCTTCTAAAAATTTGGATTTGAAATATAATGAAATAGTGGTGAATAGAGTAGGAAGGTGTAAAGAGAAAATCAATATGTAATGTTCCAAAGCTATTGCTGACTCCAAGCACACAGCATGTGGGGAAGTGAATTTCAGTGATCATCTGTGATAATATTGTGGTGTTGGTAAATCTGCTGAGAAGTGGTGGGGGTTTCTTCTTTGTTTGGTATGCACCATGAGCATTTCATCCACACTGTGACTAGCAGATCATCTGTTGCAAATGGCAAGAGGCAGCCAAGGTTCAGAATGAACCTGCAGCATCCAATGAAAACTTTGAAGGTGGTGAAAGATACATACAGTATGAGAAATTTGCCTATAAGTTCAGCCTCGTCAGAATTGCTCCACTTGCTGGCAGAATTATGGACCACACAGATATGTGTGTGTTGTGCATCCAAAGAAACAAGGATACCTCCAGGACATAAAATTAAACACACTACATACACAGACAGAGTAACATCTCATTGTCCCGTGTTGGCTGAATTTTGTGTTACCACAGAGAAAGGGATGTTGTAATTCAAAATTGGGGCATATCTGTGGGGTAAGTACTGGAAAACCTATCAATATCATAGATCTACTACCAAAACTGTGATGTGACGTAACATAAGGTTGTTGAGGTACAGTATATACAATTTTTTAAAGTTTTGTATTAGTATGATTCATTCCTTTAATATTTGACAGCCAATTGCAAGCTCATTGAAGCAGGCTGAGCTTAGATGGGAATGTCAGCAGGTTAAAAGATGCCCTGCCTTTTATTGAACTGAAATGCTGTACTATCTTTACAAGAGCTCCTACTGGACCCTATTCTGAGCCAGATGAATTTACTCCATACTTTAGTTACCTATTTTAGTATTATACTTCTACATGTGCCTCAATCTTGGGTTGTGTCTTCCTTTCTAGTTTTGCAATCAACATTTTTTATGCATATGTCACCTTCCTCTGCTTGCCATAGGTCCTCCAAAACTCAGTCATCGTGATACCAGTTTCTATTACTTTTGCTTGTGTAGCTGTAAATGTATACTTTGTTCTCAAGTACTTCCAATCAGTATTTTTCTTTTGGTGTGAGGGACTGAATTTCACACCCAGAGCAATAGGTTATAATACAATTCTCCTTATTTTAGTTCTTTGATGAGCTTGTGTGTCAAGAGACTACTTAAAAATTGTCACATTTGTTCCATGTATGGACAAATAGTTTTAACCACATGAAACAAGGCAGGTGTTTTCATATATTTAACATGGAGGCGCATTCACATACCCTTTGTTCCCATGAATAATCAATAAGTATTACATATTCTGAGTGTGTCTCTAGCTTTAATTACCCAGCATGCAAAGCACATCTGTCATATTGCCATCTGTGGCCTGTTTGGCTCTACCATGTTTTTGCACATTGTCTCATAAACTGCACAATTTTTGGAAAAAGTTATTGACCATAAAATATGTTTTTTATTTTTTTTTTACAACTTTTGTTTGAAAAATTTCTAACTCTTCAGTGAGGTGCCATCATAAATGTTCATAGATCTTCATGTAAAATGCCCATCATTTTTGTCATATTTGTAATGAAATTTGAATTTTGTAGCCAGATTTTTTAAAAATACTTATACCGAATTTCATGAAAATCCGTTCACATGGAGCTGAGTTGCTCCACATGGATGGACAGACAGACAGACACACATAACAAAGCTAATAATTGATTTTCACAATTTTGTGAATGTGCCTAAAATGCTTGTTAGTAATTGTAGACCTACTTCATGTGAAAGAAACTTCCATTACTGTATGTTTTCAGGCTCTTATGGTGGGTACTGACTGAATGATGGTGTTATGGGTAATGACCCTGTGTATGGTTGATTGTACATTGACTCTGAAGTTTCAAAGGAATGTGCTGCCTCTGTTTCAAGTATCCATTCATCCTAAAGATGGAGACATCACGTTCCTTTGAAACAGAATCCATGCTGTATGTCATAACAAATAAGACTATCATTTAATCCTATTATTATGTTGGTACTCTATTAAAATGAAATTCTGCTGTATTGTGTATTATCCTCCTGACTGTGTGTGTGTGTATTTTTTATTATATGTGGGCAACTTCCTTCCTTTCTCTTCCTTTTATGGTTTTAGAAGGGTGTGCATTTGGGAACACAAGCACTGTGAACTTAGCTGTCTCTGTTTCTGTTTCACTGTTCCCATTCCCATACTTCATACATTCTGTCTGTGGCACCCTTCATATTCTATTGTCCAGTTCTGTAAGATGACAGAGGGAAGGGTATCGATCACACTTGTTCTTCTGTGCAGCTACTTTACTTACATTTGTTATAACATTGTGATTGGAACTGGGAATGGGACCAAGAAGTCCGTACTGCTTTATGTATGGCAAATGGTTGAAAGTGCAGTAGTTTGGGATTATCCTCTGTTGTTTGAAGTAAGCAGTAGCATATTGTACTTATTTTTACTGGTACAGTTGTGTAGGAGTTGTGATGTTAAATCTGCACACACGACTCTCATTTATGTTCCATGTGGTTTTGTTTTGGTACTGGGATGTTGTTTTATGGAGTACTGTACTTCATTTGTAGTGTAAATTTTACAGTTGCTTTAAGAAACAACCAATGTATTTGTGGTGTTCTAAAGTTATACCTATGTGTTAGTTAACCAGTTAAACATAAAACAAAATCAGTCAATAATTACACATTTATTGCCAGTAAACATTATTACCTATACAATTTATTGCATGTTTCAGCCCCAGCAAGGGCCATCCTCAGGTAAAACACCACAAAAATGCATATAGTATATGTGTATCCTTTTACATACATTCTTGTGTTACTTCACCTGAGGATGGATGTTGGACCTGGAACAAGTATCGTACTTACATAGGGAATAATATTTACTTCCAGTATATATTTTGTGATTGATTGTATTTTATGTTTAATTGTGATGTTAATTTAAATTGTCCCAAGTATGAGTGGTGAAATAGCTTTCAGGTATTGTATGTTGCATGCACTTGTTTTTTGCATGTGCTGGTAATGTCTGTTTTAAGATGAATCTCTTAGATATGTATTGTACTCAGCTTTGTCTGTACTCATAGAAAATTTGATATATCACCCATCTGTTACATTCTCTTTGCATGGCATATGTTATTTTGCTGTGACGCAAAACAAAACCCATAGAAATTCATATTACTTTTAGGCAACAAGGAAGTTGAGTGCATTTTTTAAATATTTTGCATAATCTCTATTTATTTTCCACACAATACTGTTTATTTCATAATTTTGTCTTTTCTGTTTAAATAATGTTTTTCTGAAACCATGCACCAAAATTTAAATACCAACCTGGTCATTTAAAGATTAAATAAGACACTCTTCTACCTACAAAACTGCTTATACTGATGCATGTAAAATATACTATACCATACCTATGTGTACAACTGCCTTCCTCAAGATGAAATGTCAGGTTTGAATCAAGTAGATGTCATAAATTAAAATATGAGTTTAGAAAAGGTGCATTTTGTTGGTTTATATTTTATAACAATACACCCTTACAGTTAAGACCTACCTTTTTCATATCTTGCATCACTGAGAGCTGATTACACATGATTACATTAACCGCATGTGTCTTTTTATGCAGGTTATTATTTCGAATGATTGCATTAAGCAGACATAACTTTTCCCCCATGGTATTATTTCAGTTGAAATCTTAATCATTTACTGTGGACATACTAAGATACACTTCCTGTAAAGTGTAAGGAAGTGTATTTTTGTTCATGAACCATACTTGTTTCGCATAAACAGTTATGATGTCTACCGTAGAACGTTCAGAGTTGACAGCTCTGCACTGACTGACATCAGAGTCTCAGCCATGTTATGGCAACTAGTAATTATTTGTAAGTCACAGTGTGCAGTTTTTTGTGTACTGGCAGTCCTGTTATTTCCTGCAATCCTATATCTCAATTGCTAAACACTGACTTTTTTTTACTAGCATAGATTTGGATTCCTTATAGATGTTTGGTGCTTCTCTTGGTATTAAATGTAGTTCAGAGTTCTTTTGTCAAGAGTTCATTGACTCTGAGAACTGCAACTGATGTGACTTTAAAAGGAAGAGGGAGAATGTGTTACATCATATTGATTTTCAGTTCCTGGTGTGCAGATCTCACCATTTTGCTTGTGTGTGCATGCGTTCAGATGTGTTTGTGTGTGTTGTGGGTTTATCTCATAAACTTATATCTTTTCTTTCAGAAGGATTTGCTGAGAGTATGCTGAATGTCCACAAAAAAGTTTTCATTTGTAAGACTACATAATTTAAATTTTCACATTTTATTGGCCTTCATTACTTAGTTGATGGTTCGCTGGCTCATTACACTGCATAGGATGAGTTTGTCTAGCGCTTTGCGGGATTACACTTGAAGGTTGCTGGGACTGTGGATTTGGGAAAACTACACAACTTGAGTTCACTGTCTTTCTTTAAGGGTCTGGGTTGTGGAAATGGATGTCTTGAGTTGTTCAAAATTCATTCCACTTGTTTATTATTTCTGTCAACTTATTGAAACTGCTTAATTTTTAATTCTTATGAATGTGTGCATTTTTTATTTTACAGACACTTGAAAAATTCAATTGTATGCGTGGCACCTACTTTTAACATGGCTGATATGTCTTGTACACAGTAAAAATGTACTGCATTTATTGACATCTTTTCTTCTTCACTTTCTTGTTTCGTCCCTTTCACCACCAAATAATATTTTTGTGTGTTGCTGTCTTGGTAATGAGTTTGGAAATTTTAAGTGGGATTTGGCCAGAGTCACTGATATCAAGTGTGAGTGTATACAGTTAATGTTCGTGTCTAAATGGTTTCTTTCTTAAGACATGCTTTTGAAAACACTAGTGCAGTAAATAATCCAATTGTCTGAATTATAAAGTGAATGGTGTGTGTTAGCTGTCCTGTACCATTACAGCATTGTACTAGGTACAAATACATTTAAAGTCTTGGCTGAAAACTTAAGATTTATGATATTTTTCTTGGTTTATCTTATTTTATTTAGAAAAATTACAGCTATACTGCAATAACGACTGTGACTTAGTCTCATTAAAACTCATTCTGTTCATAATTAAATTCCTTAACCCCTGTAGTTGATACAGTGGAGTTAAATGCTTAAAATTCAGTGAACTTGAACAAATGTATTCTTGAAACAATTGCATAAAAACATTTCCTTCCTGTGAGTTTTAAAGTTTTTATACAAGATTAACTCAGGCTTATGTTCTTCCTGGATATGACACTTCAGCGGGTAATTGGATCCTTATGTTTCAAGGCAACATAGTGTCTTCATCTGCTAAGAGGACCTACTGAATTCTGAATTTGAGGCCATAATGTTGCCTCAAAACATTGATATTTGATTACCCTTGGATGCAACATCATGTACCAGAAGAATGGAACTCACAGTTTCCTCATGCTTTAAGAAATAACTAATAATAATATAAAGTAGAATTTCACTTTCATTCAGGTAGATAAAAAAATTCCCCACCTTATACAGAACCAATAGTTTCAGCATCATGTTCAAAGGAGCTCACATCTGGACATTGTCAGAGCCCAAAACAATTAGTCCACAATCACACCCTGTGAAATTTTTTCCTTTCAAAGTTTAAATAATGATTTGCCACTTTAGATAGTCATTTTCTTTATTTTTTGTTTATTGAAGTCCTCTCTGATTCAGGATTAGCAAAACCCTTAGATCAGTTCGTAAATCTGAAATGCTGTTTCAGTGAGATGGGCAGAGTTGTGTACAAATGTCAATTCAAAATGGAAGTAAATTTCTGAAGAATATAGGTAGTTCTGAACATGACGTTCCTCAAACATGTACCCTCTGTCATTAATTTTTATTCTTGTCAACAAATGGGTTTTGTGGTCATATGAACCCTTCTAAATGTTCACGACTTAAGAGTTCAGATGCAAGATTTGAGATTTCCACAGCATTCCTGATGAAGATGCAAGTCATGTGGGATATTACACTGTGTTCACTGGCTAATGGTTCGTGAGGTTTCAGAGGATTGTCACAACCCGATATTCAGGATCTGGCAGTCTAAGAAGGATACTTCTTGGACTGTTTGACCATGAAGATGGGTGCACTCATGGCTTAACATCCCAGAATACTTGAGTCTTCAAAAGTGTTTGTTCTTACTTTTTTGAGAATGGCTAGAAACATTACTTCAGTTACTTTTCTTTAAGTGGAAAAATTAACATTTGATTTCATTTTCAGGACCTAAACAACTGGAACTGCAATATCAGTTCTCTTCAAGCACTTGCACTTTCTCCTCGTTCAGAAACAAGTGATGGTCGGGTAAGTGTACAGTAATCTGTGTTGTATGTTTATGCTGGGTAAGGCAGCACTAATATGTATTGTGTGATGATGGTTGAGTGAGTGCACACATATCTGTATGGTTTGATGGAGGTCAAATAAGTGAACAGTAGTCTGTATGGTTTGGTCGTGGTCAACTAAGTGAACAGTAGTCTGTATGGTTTGGTGGTGGTCATATAAGTGCACAATAATGTGTATGGTTTGGTGGTGGTCTAGTAAGTGCATAGTAGTCTGTATGGTTTGGTGGTGGACAAGTAAGTTCACAGTAATGTGTATGGTTTGGTGGTGGTTAACTAAGTGAACAGTAATCTGTATGGTTTGGTGGTGGTCAAGTAAGTGCATAGTAGTCTGTATGGTTTGGTGGTGGTCAAGTAAGTGCATAGTAGTCTGTATGGTTTGGTGGTGGTCAAGTAAGTGCACAGTAATGTGTACGGTTTGGTGGTGGTCTAGTAAGTGCACAGTGATCTGTATGGTTTGGTGGTGGTCACATAAGTGCACAATAATGTGTATGGTTTGGTGGTGGTCTAATAAGTGCACAGTGATCTGTATGGTTTGGTGGTTGTCACATAAGTGCACAATAATGTGTATGGTTTGGTGGTGGACAAGCAAGTGAACAGTGACGTGTACGGTTTGGTGGTGGTGAAGTAAGTGAACAGTAATGTGTATGGTTTGGTGGTGGTCAAGTAAGTGAACAGTAATCTGTATGGTTTGGTGGTGGTCAAGTAAGTGCACTGTAAATATATGTGGTTTGGTGGTGGTTGGATAGGTACACACTTACACCTGTTGTCTGCTGAAGGGCATTCACACACTAATGTCTTGACTGGTGATGGTTGGGTATGTGCACACTGATGTCTGTTGTCTTCTGATTGGTATGCACCCTGATGTCTGTTGTATGACAGTGTTTGTGTATGTTTTCACTGCTGTCTGTTGTATGGTGGTATTGGGGTATGTTCACATGGATATCTTGTGTCTGATGATGTTTATGTATATGCACACTGATGTCTGGTGGTGGTTGGTTATGTGCATGCTGATATCTGTTGTATGGTGGTGGTTGGGTATGTGCATATTAATATATTCTGTGATGATGGTTGGATAATTTCCCACCAATCTGTTTTGTTGGTGGTGAGGTATGTGAACATTAACCTCTGTTGTGTGATGATGCTAAGGTAAGTACACATTAATCTCATTGCTGTGGTGATTAGATGTGGACAGAACTTCAACATCTACCTTTCTTCTTCTGTGTGTACTGATCTTATAAGTTGTCACAAATTGACAAGGGCTCTAATTTTTTAACTTAACTGTTGAAACTAATGTAACAGTCACATACATTAAATATTGCTGGTTATCTAATGTACATACCTGAGATGCTGTTTATTTGTTTACCTGGGTTTATGGTTTTCAAACAGCTGTTTTTATGTGGTTTCATTCTCATAATTGTGTGTTTTGTATAAATGTGGATATCTTGATATGCACTTTCCATATATCAGAGTTTTTGATAGTCTAATGGCCATTAGATAGAAAATTCCCTGTCTTCTGTGAAATTCAAAGGTTCATTACCATGTTCACAAAAGCCTACTAGACACTGTTCTTGGTCAGATGAATCCAATCCACATTCTCGCACCCAGTTTTTATAGGAAACCAGGTATCCCATATACCTGGTTATGCAATCTGATCCCTGTCCTTCAGAATTTTGCTTGTATGCTACTTGCTCTTCCAGTTACATCTTCCTTTATTTGATTTCCCTGAGAATACATCATGAGGAATGCAAGTTGTGAAGATCCTAGTAGTCTTGACTAATATTTTGTACATTGTACACATTAATAGATATGTTTTTACCATAGTGTGTCAGAGACTGGACTTGTTTCCATCCTTCTGCCTGAAGATGTTGACAGATCCAGTCACTGAAATGCAGTATAAATAAATCTGAGACAACCATCAATGTCCAGAACATCAGTCAAACCTACAGCAAGCTTCATCATTATCAGAATCCTCTAAAGCTGTTCTGAAGTTCCTTACCATGCAGTTTTCTCAAAACCCCTGTTAATACTTCTCTTGAAGGTCCACATGTATTCTACACTTGTGATTTCAGTTTAAGACACAATTTTTAACATTTTGTTTGTTAATTTCAGGGCGGGCGAAGTCCCATGATGTCACCTCGTTCCTCACCACGACCTCTTCGCCGGGTAACATCTTCAGTTCCACCTGCACCCCCTTTGCCACCCCGACGAGCTTCACCTACTCATGGTAGCCCTACAAATTCTCCAAGGTATGAAAAGTTGCTTATTATGAAGCAGATTTTTGCTTTGATGCTTTGGTTGGAATAAGAAACATTACAGCTACACTTGCTGCAAATCATTTTGTGGTGGAAAAAGTAATTTGATTTTATTTTGAAGCCAGGTCTTCAATTACATTGCATGCCATTTAGGTATCTGTGTGTGTGTGTGCGTGCGTGCGTGTGTGTGATGCACAGATGTGAGGAATGGATATTCCTTCTCTGCAGCAGGAACCAAGGAGGTACACCTCACATTCTTGCTGCACTGTGTGCCATCATAACATTCCTGTAGTTTTCATAGCATCTTTTAAATTCCTTGGTTGCCTCCTTGACAGTAAACTATCATTGTAGTGAATCAGTTCAAATATGTGGGTACAAATGTATTGAATCAAAATTCTAGTCAGGAGGAAATTAAGTGCAGATTGAAGAAGGGAATGCTTGCTAGCATTCAGAGCAGAATCTTTTGTCTTCCAGATCGCTGTCCAAAAATGTTAAGAATGAGATATGCAGAACTATAATTTGCCTGTTGTTTTGTATGGGTGTGAAACTTGGTTGCTGACACTGAGGGAGGAATGTAGGCTGAGGGTGTTTGAGTATAGGGCGCTGAGGAGAATATTTGGGTCAAAGAGGGGCATGGTAACAAGGGAGTGGAGAAGACTACATAATGAGGAGCTTAATGATCTGTACTCCTCACCAAATATTATTCAGGTGATCAAATCAAGAAGAATGAAATGGGTGGGGCATGTAGCACATATGGGGGAGAGGAGAGGTGCATGCAGAGTTTTGGTGGGGAAACCTGAGGGAAAGAGACTACTTGGAAGACCCAGGTATAGATGGGAGGATAATATTAAAATGGATCTTCAGGAAGTGGTATGAGGGGCATGAACTGGAGTGATCTGGCACAGGACAGGGACAGGTGGCAGGCTCTTGTAAATGTGGTAATGAACACTTGGTTTCCATAAAATGGAGGAAATTTCTTGACTAACTGAGAACCAGGTAGCTTCTTAAGAAGTACTGTGTTCCAGGAAGTAAGTAAGTATGTTGCAGGTTTTTGGGTGGAGAACAGATGGTAATGCTCCGTCTCTGTGATATCCTGTTGTGTTTAATGAGAGATTATGATAGCTTCATTTATGGCTCTGAAGTGAAGTCCAAACTGTCTATTATAGACCTTGCCACTGGTTCCTTCTGTACCAGGTATGCTATGAATTTATAGGCATACATGAAATCTTTGGGACGTGCATGTTATTTGTGGATGAATCTTTTCCTTTGTCCTTGTTGTGAAGTATGAGCCCATTACACATATTTCTATGCAGTACTCCAGTCCAGCCACCACTACAGTTACAAGTTGACAAAGCCTTTAAACCTTCACCACCACCTGCAGTAACTCAATGTAGACCTAGCCCATATCATTTCGGTAGAACGTCTCCACTTCCAGTGTGGCTTATGTGTGTAAGCTTTGACCTTCAAATTATGTCACATGACATGTTTAGCTCTTGCCTGTTGTTGGCAATTTTTGGAAACTGTTTCTATGTGGACGCTGTGTATCCTGGTAGGTCATCTGTTTGGATTTCGTGTATGAAGACCATGTTTTTGCCTCCTACCTGCATGGTAATGTAGCCAAGGTTAGATCCTGGCCAGTTGGCTGTGATGAACAAGGCCCTTAATTTTTAGTCTGAGAATGGGGACTGATTCCATCCCTGAAATATGTTTTAGTAATATTTTTTATTATATTTTAACATGAGATAATGAACAAGGTGTATGAAATAAATAATTCCAAAAGGCACAGGTGGCTTTAGATGTTGATGAGTCTCTTAATCCTCTGATATACACCAGTTGAACTCCGTGAATGGTATTTGAGGACTGGGAAAACAGCTGTGGAAATTGGAAATGTATGTAACATGTAGCAGGCTCAGAATCATATTCTCTAGTGTTAGTAGTATTAATCCTCTGGTTTCTTCTACAAGTGTTAGTCAGTGGTTTGAATGCTCGGTTATATTTTTGTAACTCCTCAGTCTGACAGGTATGAATTTAATTAGCATAACCATGTGCTTTTGCTGCTCAAGTATCCTACAAATGTAATACTTATGCTGTAAAAATTATGGCAGTTTTCATGAAGTGAGCATAAGATGGAAACTTGTCTTAAGATTTTCCCTTATTTTCACAAATTTATAAAGTAAGTTAATTAGCATAACCATGTGCTTTTGCTGCTCAAGTATCCTACAAATGTAATACTTATGCTGTAAAAATTATGGCAGTTTTCATGAAATGAGCATAAGATGGAAACTTGTCTTAAGATTTTCCCTTATTTTCACAAACTTATAAAGTACTGTTTTGAGAATATTGTATAGGTAATTGCTTCCAAAAAAATGCTGTGCATTTGTTCTCCTTCTGCTGGGATGATACAGTTTACCACTGGGGTTTTCTTGTTAGTAGTAACTCACTTCACAAGTTCACATATTTGTAAATTCATACTGCAAACACCAAAAACAGTGTGAGTCGATATATGCCATTTTGGAATACATTTGTCACAATTAGGTATGGATATAGTTTGTAAGTCAATTCACAATTCGTGGAATGAACAATATGGATAAAGTTGTTTCAGTTTGTTGTTATTAGTATTTCTTACAAACAAAAGGGTAGAAATAAGAAAAGTGTGTGCACTAGATGGACATGAATACTGCAATGAAAGCATTTGAATGAACTGAGCATGTGATTTGTTTCAGTAACCAGCTGACTGTTCCTAAGGAAGATGCTCCTCCACCTCCTTTGCCATGTACTTGCACAGTTACAATTGTTGCACAGGAAAATGAAGAAATGGGATCATCAGGTGAGTGTCATTCTTGTTCTGCACATTTGTTTAAAAGGTAAAGTTGTTCCTGTGCATGCTATAAGTCTGTTGTGGGTATAGCGGCCCCCATTCTTAATCTCGGCACTAGTTGGAGGTGTGTGGTGAGTGTCGTGCTCCAGCTGCTCTGCCCTCTGTAAAACTGCCTCCAGTAACCATTAAATTTGAGGCTGGGTGGGCCCCAGAGCTGGTTAGTATGCTACAGAGAAGAGAAAAATATATTGGTATGGCCTGGATAGCTGGTACCTCTGGGAACAAAGGGTGCCTGGATAGTGTAATTTTCCAGATATTGAGATGTAATACTTATGGTGTATTGTAGTGTACATAGCAACCTCAAGGACACACCAAACCATTTAATTTGCCACTAGGTATCATGTACTACTTTTGCTGCTATACTTTCTATTCCCTTTTCATCATACTCATTTCGGCACATAACTGGATTTGTGTTACCACAGGGTTGAAGAGGCAAGCTGGTAAGGAGGAAAGCACTATGCTCACTACTCCAGTTGTTTTTGTACTGTTTTAAAAACATTGCCATATCAATGACAGGAACAGTGTTTGATCCTGCTCCCAGAGACTCCATACATAAGAAATGCATATATTCTTTCTACCTGTGTGCTGTCCCGCTCACTTTGTCGACTGTGTAGCCATTTGATAATGTAACTGGGCATCACACTGCAATAGACACTGCACTCCCAACGGAGTAAATGCTTTTGGAACAGGCAAAATGTTGCCTAGCCATTCTGACATGAACCAAACAGTGGCCAGACAGTTCTGAATACACCTGTGAGCAGTGTCAGATACCTGTCGTATCAAGATACCTGCGTGTTAAGTTTATTGGACTGTGCATCATTGTGATAGTTGAAGAATAAAAGACCAACTTGATGTCACTTGCTATTTTATTTCACTCCTTATGTGCTCAACATGTTTCAGACATTAATATATCCATCATCAGGAGCTCGCGACTATTCTGTTGATTTACCACATTGGTTGTATTGTTCTTGGTTCGATGCGCGTTGGAGTTTCGGTGTGGTTGGGTTGGAGTGGTATCCGTGTTGCAGGCTGACGTTGTGCTTCAGCCTGCAACACAGATACCACTCCAACCCAACCACACCGAAACTCCAACACACATTGAACCAAGAACAATACGACCAATGTGGTAATTCAACAGAATAATCGCGAGCTCCTGATGATGGATATATTAATGTCTGAAACATGTTGAGCACATAAGGAGTGAAATAAAATAGCAAGTGACATCAAGTTGGTCTTTTATTCTTCAAATACCTGCATCTGTCTACTTATGTAACATGATGTGTATGTAATGTAAATAAACAAACAAGATATGAATAATTAATGGTTGAACTCTTGGAATCAGTGCTATGTATTGCTGGCTGATTGAATAGTGAAATGTAAGAGGCCTCATGGTCACTTCCTGGTTATTGGACCTTCCAGATCATCCATTGTGAGTTATTGCAGCTCTTACAAGTCATGACTATCAGTGCTGCATACATGTTGTCTGTTATAGCCAGGACTCAGAACCTAGATGCAGTTAATGGTCAACAGGACACAGCTTAGTATATCATCTTAGGTTATTAATAGAAACAGTGGGTGTACTTGTGTGTGTGTGGTGCTTGTGTGTGTGCATGTGTGTGTGTGTAAGGGGAGGAACCCATGGATTTGGTGATGTAACCGTGAATATGAGTCCAGAAGTGTGTATTTTGACAGTCTTGGTCAGTCAGGTGTTCACTTAATGTGAATCTTAATGTGAAGGCATACTGAAGTTTTGCTGAAAAGTGATCAGGTTGAAAAATGTTTTGCACAGACTTTACAGCATGCATTAAGGGAAATTTTTTTCTCATTAAACTTTCTTTTATAGGATTAATGGTATGTTATAGGTAACAGAATTACTGATATATATATATATATATATATATATATATATATATATATAACATATATATAGTCTGTGCCCTGCATGTATTTTACATTTTGCCATTTCTTTATTATATTTGTATTTTTTTTTGTATGTATTTCTTTTTTT
>Ga0123357_10002675_pt1 | contig 20057 bp, 13 predicted proteins | sample TergutEmb28metaG_FD_89873 | JGI IMG/M metagenome (GOLD analysis project Ga0123357, IMG submission 89873) | Embiratermes neotenicus P4 segment gut microbial communities from Petit-Saut dam, French Guiana - Emb289 P4 | ecosystem: Host-associated > Arthropoda: Insects > Digestive system > Gut ... | reverse complement strand
GGGAATTCGTTCCTCCTGGACAGACTGTCAATCAGGAATTTTACTTGGAGGTTTTGAGGCGATTGAGAGAGAATGTGCAAAGAAAACGCCCAGAATTGTGGAGATCAGGTGATTGGTTTCTCCATCATGACAACGCCCCAGCTCACACAGCTTTGTCTGTGACCCGGTATTTGGCCTCTCTGGGATGGACCATCGTTCCCCACCCACACTATTCACCGGACCTAGCCCCCTCTGATTTCTTTTTATTCCCGACAATGAAATAAACATTGAAAGGAAAGAGATTTGCCACTGTGGAGGAGGTGAAAACAGCTTCACAGAAGGCACTCAACAACATCAAGCTTCAGCAGTTCCAGAGATGCTTCACACAGTGGGAAAAAAGATTGGACAAGTGTATTGCCTCCATTGGAGAGTATTTTGAAGGTGGGATTAAGTGTTTTTGTTCGAAATGTAAATACATCTTCTTTTTTAAAGAAAATTTGTTTTTTTGGGGTCCCCCCCTTATATGCATACACATGTTTCTACACATGTAGACACATCATTAGTTAGGTCCACAACACAGGAAAAACTGACCACAGCTTCAAAGCAAGAAAATAAAAGTTTATGTTTTATGACTGTATGAACAAAGCAGAGTCGTACAATACCAGCGCAGTGGTATCCCAACCCAGGCCCGGATGTCTGCAATGGGCACAACAGTTTAACTTGGCCAGGCCTCAACTATACCTTGTACTTACAATACCAACAGGGGGGGGGGGCTGCTAATTCATTAAGGACTCACCTGAGGGCTGCACTTGTGCTTACATATATCGGAGGGGGGGGATTGAATTCACTTGAATGTTGTTAGTTGCAAGAACAGAAGTTACGCTAAAAGTACGGTTCAGTGACAAGTTAGTGGGCCTTACAAAACTTGATAAAACACAAAGACTGATTGGTCTACTGCATGCTGTCTTGATATTGATGAGTTGCAGTTTGTAAAATTTTTTTTTTTTGCCAATAAAGTTACAATAGTATGTTCTGTGGACCTTCTTGTGTTTGTTAAACTGTTTTACTGAAACTGTTCTGGTTACCGAGGGCTGCAAATAATTTCCTCGAGTGCTGCATTTAAAAGGCAGGGTAACTTCACAAAACACTGGGTTTTGGGGACAGGATTAGTGTGTGTGTCCTTGGGCTAAAAAGTAAGGTTTAAGGCTAGCTCAGTTGGACCCAATATTCAAAACTGCTCTCATACACTGGTCCAGAGAGAAGTTATGCAATTTAGGTACCCACAGGGGATGCATTGCATACAGTTAGTGAAGCTGAACCCTGAGTCAGTGGTTGACATACTGATAAATTCCATTATGTACAGTAGTTCAGATTTTTTTATTTAGATTTGATATAGTTTGATTACACTGTTTACTTCATTGTGGTAGTAATTTTTTTATTCATGTTCTTTCGTTCTGGTAATGACATTAATTGCCCAGATTTATAAAGCCTTGTTTAAATGTTACAGATTTCTGTTTACTATGGACAGTAACAGAGAGAGTTCTAAAGTTAAATGCTGTATCTGTACAGACATCTGAACAGTGTGAAAGTCATGGTCACACTCTTCAGCCTTTTTGTTTTGGATTGTACACAGATTCCTTCTCCCATTTTTTCTCCATACAAGGACAGTCAGGAATACCTCAACCATTACTGTTGTATTTAACCCCTTAAGGTTAGCTGAAAACTTATTTGCTATGCCATTAACCCCTCAGTATTTGGTGAAGTCCTTGTAGGTTTGTAAAAACCTGGTGGGCCAGTTACAATATATTATATGCTACAGAAGGGAAGCTCTTCTTTTCTATGTTACTTAGTCTGTTGCATTTTCTTACTCTTGAGCAGAAACAATCCAGTCAAATGCAACTGATAGTTACTTTATAAATTTATTTAGGGAACACAGCTTCATGTTTCAGCTGTGTCCAACCACCCTCAGGCTATACAGCAGACTATGAGACAGTATACAACCTGTGTACAACTAACATACGGTGAAATGCAATGTGAGCTGAAACTGGTACAGTTTTGTATTTTTGATACTTTAAAACATCTGTATCTATATTTGTAAGGTGGCAGCTTACTGGGGCTGTATGTCAGTTTGTTAAAACTGTCAAATTAATTGAACATTCAAAACATTGTCAAACTAGTTGAAGATCAAAAATCAAATAGTATATTGGCAGTATGAATTATGAGTCTCTTGGCATAGTCACATAGTTTATTTTATCATATTTTATCTTTGTACATGTTGTATGCTGCGTCATAGTTACTGTGCAGTCTGATGATGGCTTCGATATAGCTGAAACATGCGGCCATGTTTGCCTAAATAAATGTAAATATTAGTTGCACTTCAGTGGACTTGTTGCTGTTCAAATCTCTTCTCCCATTTCTATGGCATGTAAGTCACTCCGTCCATGGACCAGAGTCCTTTGTGAGAAGCTAATAGTTCTCAGCTGCTTAGGAAGTTCCCTACATGTCATGGAGACAGAGGCATCAACACTGTATTCACAACAGCCTGCTACCTGTCCCTCTTCTAAGCTAGGTGAAGCCAGTCTACATTTTCCTATTCTATTTCTTGAAGATCAATTTTAGTAGTATTCTCCCATCTTTTCCTAGGTCTTTGAAATGGTCTCTTTCCTTTAGGTATCCCCATGTTCATCTGTGTGAATGGGTCTTATGACGTACTGAAATGTGCAATTGCTCTTTTTGTTGCAGGAGTCTGACCCATTACGATCTCTGTGTTATCCAGATTCTGATGTGTTCCTTGTATGCTTTAGTGTCATTAACCCTATGTCATTCCAAAACATAACAAAAAAATGGCTCCCAGAAATTCGTCGTATATGTCCAAAGGCACCCATAGTTCTAGTGGGAACTCAGAGTGACAGACGGCGTGATGCCAGACAGCTGCAAGAACTTGCACGATATGGCCAAGAACCAGTAACAGAAGCACAAGCGCTGAATCTGGCTCGTCGTGTTAATGCTGCCACCTACGTGGAGACATCAGCTCTTACGCAACGAGATTTAAAAGAAGCCTTTGACCAAGCAATTGTTAGTGCACTTACCCATAGAGGAACTGTTTTTGTGAATACAAACCAAAACTTGAAATCAAGACATAAAAATGGACGGAAAAAGCAGTCACTGTGGCAGAAGTTGTGCTGTTTTACTTAAGTTTACAGAGAAAATCCATGACCCTTTTATCATCCTTATGTCTACAATAAAAATATTTTAAGAAATGTCATATATTGTAGCCATAGTAATTACCGTAATGTGTTTTTTTCCATCTGTGATCAACTTTTTACTTATTTAGACTGTACTCTGAGGTTGTGCATAATAATGGGGTTTTTTTCTATATGTATATATATATATATATATATATGATGTCAGAGTATATCATGTACAAGTATATTTGTACTGTATATTGTTGAATTCAATTTTATATCACTGAGTACTGTTACATAAATGTAAGGATTTGCTGTTGTTCGTTGCATTGTGTTTAAGAAGAGCCTGACCCTTCACAAGGCTATACAATGCAGCAAAACATATAAGTATTAACTACAATGATATTAATGAACAGTACAAGTTGCTACAAGTACCATAATAAATGTCTACAGAAGCATCCAAATGGCTTTAAATTTATTCTTCCCACCTGGTTTTTTATGAGTGGTTGTGTTTCATTGTTTGTTTATGAGATATGTGGTGTGGCCCAGGTCAGTATTGCAGAATCTAATTCCAGAGGTGATTCTCAGCCAGAAATGACATTTGCTCATGGGTCCGTTTCTCAACATTTACTGAGGCGGTAATAACTGAAGCATAGGAGACCCGCGCAAGTGTGGATGTTTTCATGTAATCATAAGAACACCAGCAGTACATGAGATGGCAAACAGTGCAGTCAGTTCATCCTGTGATAATAACTAAACATGCTACTTTTTCATGAAGAATGCACTAATATAGATTTTGTTTGCAAGTTTTGTGATGGTAATGTCAGTACAACTATTGCAGAATATCGGCAGTGATATCCTTGACCAGCATGTTTTCACGTGTGATTGCCAATATTTGCAAGAAGAGCACTGCTGTCCAAGTTTAAGCCATTCTGCTGAATATTGCATGCAACAAGCTGTGGCAAAAGAAGACCACATGCCTGGCATGGTACAGGAAGGAGCACACGGTAGTATATGAAGGATTGTGTCTCTCTCATATCCAGCACATTCAGTAGCTAACCCCCAAATAATTCTGGTGAGGTTTGTTTCACTGTTCACAGACCAGGAGATGATGCCTTTGGGGGGGTGGGGGGTTATCTCTTTTGTGGTACAGGGAGTTATGACTATAGTGCGGAATAAAGGACTGCTAATGATGTAAACACCAGTTCATTGTACTACCCAAACTGAAAACTTACAGCATTTGGAGTAGCGTATAGTGAGCAGGTGCTTTGTGTGAATGTTTGCAGTACGGGCAATAGCAGTTCATCAGTCTGCATGAAATCTTGCACGTGCATATCTATTGAATTCCTAGCAGGGATCATCTCCTTGTTGGGCTGTGCTTGTGGTGGAGTCAGCAATACCAGAAACTCCTATTTATGGGATCATGGTGATCCACTTGGAACAGCTGAAAGTAACCAACAACCCTCTGCCATAAACAAGTGGTGTGGTGTCACTGGTGACCATCTGAGTGGACCATGTATCTACTTGCAATATCTAGCACGTGATATTTATGCCAACTGTTTTTGCAACATTTACTGCAACCCCTGTCACACAACATTCTCATATGAGCCTCCATCATATGCCCTAGCAGCATGACAGGGCAACCTGTCATTTCAGGTGGATTGTCATGCTGTATCTGAATCAGCATTTTCCTAATTGATGCATCAGTCACTTGGTGCACAGAATTGGGCACTGTGGTCGCCAGATCCTGAACCCATTATGTTACCATGTGTGGGGTTAACATAAAATAAAGTTTGTAGGCGTGCGAGCTAAATATGGGAAAACTGCTGCACAGAATTCTCGGTGCTGCAAGATGGTGTGTTCTTTGGTCTCGCAGATGTAGCCCACTTGGAACAACTTGTATGAGTGTCACTGTCACTGTGCCATAAACATACAACACGCTTTATTTCATACTTTATTCACCTCACTCTAACAAATACTCATAACTCCATAGCCACCGTGAATTGCACCCTTGTGTATGTGGCATTTCTGACTCCGAATTACCGTTGGAGTTAGATATATGCATGATTGATTGTAATTTATCAGACATTCTGTGTCATAGAGAAATGTACTAGATTTATTCATGAGGCAGTACTTAGTGCATAATGAGTTTACTGGTTGTCAGGAGTGGTATTTTAGTTGGAACTTTCAGTATGATTATTAATCAGTCTATTTACAATTCCAGGTGACAAAATGGACACTAAATATGGCACTTCTCTTTGTCTGCCACAGTAAACTTCCAATTGAAACCTACTGGTTCAGAATATTTGCAACAATAGGTTTAAAAATTTGTAATTTATACTTTTTGGGTTTGTTGGTCATATATGAAATGAAAATGCAGCAGCTGTTTGTACAAGTTTTTATAAATTATTCCCGATGAATTTGTAAGAATGCAGGAGGAATAAAAATGCAGTATCTTTTAGCTCATACCCACTCTCAGTTTGTAAGCCCCTCTTTTATCAATATTCTGGATTTCAAGAATATGTCTGTGACTTCCTGCTGTGTTTCATGAAATATGTGAAAGGGGGAGTTTAGTTCAGTTTATTGTTCATCCATTTCAGACAAGACACAGGACAGGTCTGTTCAGTCAGTCATTTTACGGAGAAATGAACATAGCCTTCTGAATTACATCAACCATATGTAAATGAGTACAGCACAACTCATCAAAGATTCTATTCGTAGGCAAATGTCAACCTCATTTTGCAAGACATATATCCTCCCACTGAATGGAATGTATGTTGTAACAGCTGTTTTTCTCTAAATTGTTCTTGTCCATTTCTTTAATATGATTTTTAAAAAAATCTGTTTTACACACCTGAACATGGATATTAAGTTTTTTCTTGAATTGTAATTGTGACCTGGTATTTTCTTCTCCAGATTTTCTTTCTTTCTTTCCTTATAACACACTATTCCAATTATGTAGGTTATGTACAAAATAGTGGCAGTATATTCAAATCTGTCTACAAGAAGCCTTTTGCCCTACACCACTGATTATTCCCATATCCCTCTTCCACAATTGCAAAATACCTTTAATTTCAGTATCCCTACCTCAAAACATTAATCCATCTTCTTCTTGGGATCACACTTCAGATTTTCCAGCCCATAGTTATGCTGACTATATTATCCTGGATCTACATCAACCATATAGGAAACAGAAGAGAAGAAAATAACATTCTATTTACTGTACTGTACGTGACCAGGCCAGTGGAGCATGGAGGGTGCCATCAGCGACTTTTAGAAACTGTTGGTTACTGTCACACAAGTTTTAATAAATAGCTGCATGGTGCAGAAGGCACTAAAGACATAGATTTTTATGTTAAATTAAATGACATTTCTCCCACCAGTGATTAATTTTGATTCACCAGCTTGAGGCTAAAAGTGACATGGATGAGTTAGTTTTAGGCTATAGGCAGTCGTGTTGGTACCACTGAAATAGTTAACCCTGTCTGATTGGCATGAATACAATTTTCAATATACAAAAACGTGATGATGAAAATTTCATCTCCCTAAGTTGAATGGTATGTAAGCAAAGAAAAATATTGGGTCAAAAACACACATCAGCTTGCATCTTTTAAAAATCTGGATGGAAAATGCATGTCAGTAGGAATTGGAAATGTATCTGAGAGAACAGCAAAACTTTAACCAGGGAGAGAACATTGCTTCATGAAAATTTGTCAAAATTATTATATCAAAATAAGGAGGCTGAATTGCAAAGGTTACAGGATCGATGTGAATGAAATGGAGATACTCTGAACAAGGCAAAATGTGAAATCACTTTCAGGAACAAAAATTTTTAATGTCTGGAAATAAAATTAACAAGTTTAAAACAAACAAAAGGAATATTAGATACATGACAGAATATAAGAACTTTACAGATTAGCTACTGATGATGCATTGCATTTTTCAGCTTCTAAAGTTAGAATGTGGTTACTACAAGGAGAATATATGTATGTTCTATTGATTATTGAACACAATGGGGATGTTTTTATTTTATTTATTATTATTATTCTGCATGCTCCATTACTATGGAGTAATACTACATGCATTGGTGGTTTCGTACATAATTTAAACTAAAATTCCTTGTTCTATATGCAAGTTTGTTAAATTAACTATAACGGCCGAAGCCGTCGGATTTTTAGGGCGAAAAAACCTTCAGCACGCCTTCCTTCGGAGGGGAAGTAAAGCCGTCGGTCCCATGTCGTAGATTTGCAGCATGTAAAAGATCCCTAAATGAACATGGAAGTCGGAATTTAGGCAAAATTACTACCGGACATCTTTCTCGCTCACAGTTCCACCTTTCGCTGCTAGGATCTCTCACGTCGTTGCGGACGGAGGCACCTGGCGGCTAAAGTGGGAACGTGTAAAGGCGGGGGAAAGCAATGGCAAACTACCCCCAAGAACTTGTCCAGGATGCAGTGTACCAGAGCCATACCGGTCACATGACTGGGCTCTGGTTCCTACCAAGCCCGGCCTTTAAGGCTGAATACGAATGAATGAAGTGTCTATAATTTGTCAAAGGCTATATTGTTCGTAAATATTTTAAATTTTTGTTAAATTTGTTAATGAGTTCCTTTTTACTCACTTGCCAGTTTTCTGTCCGTAATACTGCAGCTTTTAGACTGTTTCTTTCCTGCTCGAGTAGTTTGCAATCATATATTATGTGGACTACTGTTTGAGCTCGGCCTTAACAGAACAGGGATGTTTACCTGACACGTCATAATTTGCTATTCAGCAGTGTAGATCATGCCATACTTTATTCTTGGTAATGGGGGTTCTTTTCAATCGATAAGACCTTTTTTCTTTTCGAGGTTTGATAAATGCACGTTTGTCTGAAAAAATCAAGTCAACAGTCCGACACACAAAGCGTTGGTAGTCATGCCACTAATATTTTGGATGTCAACAAATTGTTGCAGTAAAAGTTGCAGACAGTAATTCAAAATAACCGATTTACCGATTTGCTCTCATTTCTTTAAGTGCTTCAGTTTTTTTTCTACGGGATTGGAAGTCCAATTTGAAATTTCTGTACATAAAGGGCTATAGTAGACTTTTTTTATACCAAAATGAAGTTGTCTGTCAGCTCATAACATCTCCATATATTAATTGAAAAGTATTGTAAGTGGTTTGAAATTTGTGTAATAGAACCTAATGGGAAAACACAGTCACCACGTAATGCATTTCGTTTTGCACGTTATGTGTCAATTTTAAACAAATGAAAGTAGCTCAAGAAGGGAATTTATTTGTTTTGGCTACACTGAACAAACTGAACAGCCAATAATATTACGTACCGATCTCTGTTATGGAGTGCGCAAGCAGTTGTCAGATAATGTAATAGCTTTATGATGTAGACGGTGACCACAATAGAATAGTCGTATTGAGCTCTGTATAAGGTGTAAAGTAGTTACCAGTAAATGTATGATATGAGTGATTTTAAGTTCACGTCAGAGATGATAGAACAGGATACCAGTGGAGACAGCGAAAGCGATTGTGATATTCCATCAGATTTTGGTACTTGCCCGTGCGAAGCTGAATTAGAAAAGTTGCCGGAAGTTGTAATATATATTAAACGCCTACAGAGTTTCATTTATAAGCAGCAGTCGAAGTTGTATAGATTACACAAGGAGCTCAAGGAACATGTAAGTGAAGCTGGCTATGTTCATGCCATTTTTATTCAGCCAGCGTTCTCGCTGTGAAGTATACATTTTAAATGTGTTACTTGTAGGTAGTGTTCTTTATTCGTTTCAATTTATAGCGTGTATTGAATTATTTCTTCTGCAACACGACGGAATAGAATTTATTTACATTCTGTAGATCTGTCATAGGGCCAAGCCAAGGATGTAGAGCATGTGATCTCAAGCTATGTAAGGACATTCATACAGTGTTTCTTGGACTCTTACATATTTTGACTAATTTAATACTGTATATCTGCTGTTAGTGGTGTTTGTAAGTAATTTTTAAGCACATAGTTTTGTGCCTGTAAAGCATCAGTACTGGTGTTTTATGTATGAAGTAACTTATATACCTGTGTTTTTGTGTCATGTTATATAGTGTATGTAAATAGAATTCGCACCTACATATCTGCACGTGATAATGCTGCCCTGCATGTCGCTGAAAGTGCTAATGCTACACTGCTTGTAATTGTATGTGCTGATGCTGCACACTTGTTACTGTAAGTGATGATGCTGCTGTTTATGTTACTGTAAGTGCTGATGCTGTTCTGCTTATTACTGTAAGTGATAATGCTGCACTACATGTTACTCACACCCGGATATTTTCATTTCTGTTGCATATCATGCTTCATGCAGCCTTTAATTTGTGCTTGTAATTCATCTCCTGACATATATTGTAGTGTCTTTTTATGAGCAGAGTGAAATGTAGTTTGAAATTTAAAATGACTGCTATTGTTTAATTTTTTAAAGTAAGACACCTTGCAGATTACAACATTGAAGTATCAAATATCCAGAAATGAAAAGAAATCTGTTACAAATGAATTCAAACAGGCACAAGTTTGGCCTGAATAGTGCAAAAATGCAGCATATGTTTCTTCAGGCTCACAATATGGCATACATTCAATGCACACTGAGTGGCATGCAATCATTGACATCCTTTCACCTGAACTATAATCAGACAGTGCAGTAGGCAGCAATATGTGAAACACAGGCAAGATGTTGTACAGTGGAATCCTATGGTACATCAGATATTTTAACAATATTATTTTATTATGAAGCAATTATGCTTTTTGACACTTAGACCTTTATTTACAAGTGGTACTTGCAACATCAATTTATTCAGCATAATCCAAACATTCACGTAGGTTTTTTTACATTACCAACTGTTTATTCTATGTTATAAAATTTTATTAAACTGGAATTAATCTACAAAGTAAGTTATAACTTCCAAGCCAGTTACGGAAGTATAATTATTCAAAATTGGGACAAACTTAAAGAAAAGTTCCTGATGTCTGAAATTAAATCATGTAAAGAAGTAACTTTGTATTTATCACTTATATTCTTATCACTCAACAAATGTGCCAAATTTCATTAGAACTTATGGTTCCCATTATAGTTCTGCCTGCATACTGTGTTGACTTGATATTCAGGCAGTCCTTTTCTAATGTTGCCCCAAACAAAGTTATTTCCTTTCAACATTGATAGATTTTGGTGACAGAGATTCAGTTAATGCTGTCTGTACCTGATTAACATTGTTTGTACTAGCTGCTGGTGGGATATGATTTTCTGGAACATAGCTGGAACATTAAATGACAACTTCCTGCAACTCCAACTTTGTCTTTGCCAAATTTTGCCCCAGCATGAAAACAACAAAAATTATGCTTCATTTGTATCTGTTTTACCCTTTGTGCTTTTATTTTCAGAAGTCAAAGAAGAGGAAAAAATGTAATGCAGCAACACAAACAGAAGATGGGTATGAAGCCCAATCAGAAGCTGCACCAGCTTGGAGCAAGGAAAGGACCAGTAAGGAGGTAGAAGAAACATGGAGTCTGGCAGAAGAAGTGAAGGAAGCCGCTCAGACTGCTATGCAGCTGACAGGTTTTGTTTATGAAGAGACGTCTGGAATGTACTATGATTATAGCACAGGCTACTATTACAATGCCGTAAGCAAGTTATGCTGAGTCTGTTTAGTTTACAGCACAGTGGTTCTGTATGATACTTAAGGTTTGTAACTTTAGGAGTACAGTTTGTAAAGTTTAGTTATTGAGTGCAACTTCCACTAATGCACTTTTCCTACTGTGTTACTGGGCTTAATTCATACATTATTAATTTACGTTCTGTAGGGCCAAATAACAGAAACCTGCAGTAGGCAATACACAGATACAAATCATGTACTACATGCATAGTTCAGTAATGTCCCATGGTGTAAAACAAATGTAATAGTTGATTAATAAAGCACCACAGATCGCTGGTTCAGACTGTTAAGATGTGAACAAGAATATGACCATTCAAGAAAAATTAGTGAAACAAAACCCTAACAGAATGTTAAACAATTTATCCCTGTGAACCACAAGGTAATGCACAAGGTTAAATTTGTCTCTGTCCACACCAAGAAGGTATAAAGAGGGAGTGGAAGTATAGCTCCTGTCATTCTTAACCTCAGTCCCAGACGAAGGTGATTGGTCAACTTCCTGTCCTAGCTGCTTTATCCGTGGGTGCAGAGACCCCTGTATCCATTGAATAGAAGGCTGATTGGGCATCAGAGCAAGTATGGACATTTTGAAGAAGAGAAAAATCTGTTGCCTCTGTTAGATATCAAACTGTGGATTGACCAGTCCATAGCCTGGTCACTAGTGAATGTGCTGTCACCAGTCCATAATAGAAAATGTAACTGTGCAACATAACAGATGGAGATTACAAATTGCACCAGGCAGGTTCTTGTGCATTGACCTTTTATCCACAGAATGGACCCTTCTTTTAAAATGTAAGGAACTACTAAGCCTGCAACACAACATTACATCCCAGACTGTATGTGGTTTGTGACCTGCCCAGATACTACTACCATCACCACCACCATGACTACCACTGCTTCTACTACTACTGTCATATTTTTCAGGAGCTGGGATTGTACTATGATGGTAACTCAGGTACCTACTATTATTATGATGACAGAAGTAGAGCCTTCCAGTTTCACTCACAAGTTGAAGCAGTGCATCAGACTGTACCTACTAGTACAGTTGGTGTCAAGTATGAAGAACATGAAAGCAAGCGAAGGAACAAGCATAGAGGCAGTAAAGTGAGCGATAGAATTTTTATATTTTCCCTTTATCCTTCTTGTGTTTTTGAAGCAGTCTGTGAGTTTTCATAAAACTTAGTAGGCACACCATGTGCCCACTTTGCTTTTCTTCACATTTGCAGCCATGAACATCTATTGTAACTGACCTCAGCCTGCACATGAAACAGATCCAAGACCACGTCATGGGTTTTCATGAAATTTTAAAGTTTTGGCATTATTAGTTCTGTAAGTTCTGATGATGGTACATTACATCCATACTCATTAACTCTTTGGACTTTTTCCATAATCTGACATACTGAGACTAATAAAATTAATAAAATACTGTGTTTTGGGATAGGATCTGTTGCTATTTTCAGGCTTCTGAAGCATAACAGTGCTACAGAATTATCTTCCTTTTTCTTTAACACTGAGTAGAGTTTGACTGTAAATAGTACTGTAGTAACATCATGTTTTAGAAGTAACCCTGAAGTTGGGGCTGATCCTGTCCCTGAAACATATTGTTGTATTAATTCTATTAATTTTAGTGTGTTAGATGTTGGAAAAAGTGCATGAAGTTAATTAGTTTAGGTATGATATGTGAGGTTCTTATTGTAGTGTTGCAATATTTGGAGTATTGTGGGACATGACAACATGTTGACTCATAATTTGTTACTGATATTTCAGGTTAGCTTGCTGCCTCTTGTTTTCAGAGCAGATGAAAAAGAATAAGATTCTAGAAGTTGCATTGTATCAGGAGAGCAGATTAGCCAGTACTGGTAGTGAGCCAGTTTGAAGGGGTTTTCTGGGATGGTGTGTGTGTGTGTGTGTGTGTGTGTGTGTGTGTGTGTGTGTATAGATCCTCTAGAGGCAAGGAAAGGGGCTAGAGCAGTGTGATGAAGGAGCAGTTGAATAAATGCAGGAGGAAGGAGAACAGAGGAATGACAAACTGAAGAGAGTGTGGGAGGTGAGCCTGGATTTGCTGACGTTAAAGAGGGTTGTAGTGATACAGTTGTGTATCCTCACAGGGATGTTATCAGGATTTTTTAGAGAGTGAATGAGACAATTCTTTGACCTTCTCAAGGCAAGCCTATCCTCCATGTTTATATTGCTGGAATGGAGCTCAGGCTTGACATCCACCCTACATGAATGGTGCTGTGAACACCTTTAGAGCAGCAGGCTTCCCCAGTTATTGTGCACAGCTCTGTCTACTACATATATATTACACATTGAGGAATTTTTGGTAGTTCTGCTACATGCAGGTAATACATTTGCGTGCTTCCTGGTGATGGGCCAGTAAGGCCCGAAACATTGGTGTTTTATAATATTATTGCAATTTCATAAAATTGCTTTTGTTGGTCTCAATAGTAATAACTTGTCCAGTTTGTTATCTTTACTTAGCTTTCTTTCTCCTGCATTGCTTCGTTTGCACTTTCTTCCCATTGCTCCATTCCCCTTACCTTGCCTCAACAATTCTTCCTGTTGGCTCAGTACAGCTGTCACATTAACAGACTCTCTCTGTACAGTATAATGCAACCATTTCTCCCAGGATCTTACTCTTTTTCAACTGCCCTGAAGGTGGAGGCATCAAACTTCTCTGACATGTCAGTAACAAATTACCAATCAACACTGCATCTCATGTCAGAGGACTGCAGTGTCCAAAAGCAAAGAACACTTTGCATGACAGTGGATGTGTCTTTGCAGAGACATTTCTAAGTGTTTCGCATTATTTTCTACCCAGCACATATTTTCCATGAAACCTTTCTCTGTCTCTCTCACACAAAATTAAATGAAAGATTGTGGCCACACCAGCATTTTAGTGCTGTGTCATGCTAGCAGAATGACTCTGGGGGTAGTGATGCTAATTGCATGCTGAATGTCATCTGCAGTTAATAGTGGTTGTGCCCTTCATGGAACCAGAATGTTCATTACCATGTTCAGAAGGACCTGTCATTGAACCCACTTGCATCAATTGAATCTACTCCATATTGTTACACTGTTAACATCAATTTTAATATTTTTGTCCTGTATGTACCATATTTTGCCTAGTGGTCTGCTCATTTTTATTTTTTATTTAAATGCTATCTGCATTTCTCATCCCTCCCATGCATGCTGTGTGCAACATCCTACCCCATCCTCCTGTAGCACACCCTAATAAGTAATTGTGAATAGTATATATTATGAAGCGTATTGTTGCAAGTGACGCTAGCCGGACTTAATGAAGATTCATGTATTGGGTATGCCAGTGTCTTCAACAGCTGTGCAACTTTTTAAAGTAAACTGTAATAAATGTTAAAGATTCTGATGCTGCATTAAATGAACTGTTAGCATCTGGTTTAATGACAGTTTTAGGTAGGCACATAGAATTGTGTATGGGGGGTTTGTCAGTGCATGTACATATTCTGTAGGCAAGTTGTGTTGACATGTCAGCATTATGAACAGGCTTTTCAGAACTTCCAGGTTACATGTGACAAATTTAATATATAGATTGTTTGAGTTTCTCATACTGGTGTAATTCATGAATCCATTCTTCTGGGATGTGACTGCCTCTCGGGCACCGGCTGTGGAGACCCATCTCTGTGATACGTGTCACCTGTTGTCCTCTCAGATTGTTCCCCATTTTCCTGTTCCAAACCCACCAACATCCTTTTTGGTCAGTTGGTGGTAACTACCTCTCCACTACACATCCATTTATGGCCCTTTCAGCACCTCATCAGTCTACGCACCTAGGACTCTTCCACACACCACTGTTGGCTCACCAACTTTCTACCCATTTACTGGCAGGTTACACCTTGCCTATATATCCCCATCATATACCTGGTTTTGTCATTCTTCTGAGATTTCTTGAGGCCTGCAGATCAAGGCACCACATTCCTTCAAAACATTTGAAACCTCTCAGCCAGTGACATGGCGTTATATTGTAGAAGATCATAATGCTCAAATTCATTGTAATAATAATAATAATAATAATAATAATAATAATAACCTGTACTAACTAAATGCTGTAATTATTAATTTACAGTTCTTCCTACTTTGCATTCAGATATCCCAAGGATGGTAATAGTTGTAACTGCTTTACAGAACTGACTTATTGTCTTCTGACATAAATGTAGTGTTCGCCGGTACTGAGAGGGACGAACATTGCCAGATTTGTGTGCAATTCATGTGATCTCATGTGTCTGTAATGTATGGGAAGTACTGCTGCCCTCTGCTGGTTACTGCCTCTAGAATTCTTCACACAATATTTAATGTGAATGTTACAGGTTATTTGTCACTGTTTGGTCAATTAACTGGCAGATGTATCTGTTCTGTACATCAGGTGGCAAGGGCAGGCAGCAGGGTGTTTGCTTTGTTACATCTGCCAGTCCTCTGTTACTGTCATTGTACAGCTGACTGTATTGTACCCTTGTGGTTGAATATTCCGCAGGCCAAAACCAACAAATGAGCTATATATCAAGGATATGATTTAACCATTGCCTGATGATACATTGTAATTATTCTCCTTCTGTTGTACTGTTGTGGCTTATGGCACAAGCCCTTTTGAAAACTGATGAGTATTTAAATTTGTAAATCAGTGCTCAGAACATGTGAAAAGTGTATTGAACATGGTGGACAATAATTTCTGTAGCTTATTATTGTCATTTTCTGCTGGTGGTTGGTTATAAATAATGTAATGTGCTGGAACATGAGTATGTAGTCAGTGAAGTAACTTTTAGGACAGTGCATGCTAATGAATGTTAGCAAAAAGTGTATTCTTTTTTTCAGATTGGGGAGGCAGTGAACAAACTTGTGCTGGGCCTTTCACAGTTATCTGTGGATCAGAGTAGAAGTCATGCTCTAGGTAAATTAATATATTCCATTACTGTTGTATTATAGGAAAGTAAGAAAGTTAAACATGACAGATCATGTGAACATGACAGTAACAACAGTGGGGCCGAGTCCCTGGAAGAAGGAGAGTGCTCGGATAGCTGTGGGGAAGATGGTATATGCAGTAGTGGTGCGAGCAGCATACATGAGATGGATACTGATCAGGGTAATTCTAGTCATTCATTTATACTTCCAAAAATTTAATAACCTTACATTTGTGCATTTTGAGTGCATTGAAATATGTGAAGTTATATCCAGAAGTTCCTTAACTTAGTGCTAGGACTTAGAAAGGCAATTGTACAGCTCCTGCTTTTGGGTGCGACAATTTTTCCGTCTTCTCAGTAAGTATGGTGAGTTTTGCTGTTACAACCTTCTGCATTGCATCTCATCAGGTGTTTATTGTTATGCACAATAAGTGAGAGCTATGATTTTCTGATGGCTGATTTGAAAAAAAAAACATAGTTTCTCCATTGAGTTGTGCTTCAAAACTGGGAAAACTGCATCAGAAATGCATGGCTTTCAGCAACAGTGCCATGTGAAGACTGAAGACTTTTGAGCGGTTTTCCAGATTCAGACATGAGGAAACTTTGGTTGAAGACTGTGAGTGTTCGTGTCATACCTCCACAGGCTGCGTGAGTGAAGAGCTGGAGAGAGTTCCTGAAATTGTCAGTGAAGACTGACAAAGTACCATTTCTGAGATCACTGTTGAGTTTAGCCTGTTGCATGGAACTCGCCAGTAGCACATGCACTTGCAGTGGGTCTGTACACATCTTGTGCCATGGTTGTTCACCACTGAGCAGAAGCAGCAGTAAATTTTGACTGCAAGAAGCAAGGCTGTAGTTACCTGTTCTTTACTCACCTGATTTTGCCCTTTGTGATTTCTTCTTATGTCCAGAAATGAAATTGCAGTTAGGAGGGTGTTGTATCCGGGACATCCCTGAAATTCAGAAATGCTTGCTGACTGCTGTACACATGATACAAAAAAGCCAGTTTCTGTGGTGCCTCCAGCAATGGCAGAACACTGGGCCCACTACATAAACAGTAACAAATATAAGCATGTTTTTTGTTACTGACTCAGTCAAGGAACTTTTGGATATGTCGTCATGCTCCTGCACACTTTTCACAGATTTAATGGTAATGAATGTGAGGTAAAACCTTGCATCCAGAAGCAATGAATGGTAATTTTTAAATGACACTGGTTAAGTGTCATTTAATACCTATATGACCTAGTATTGCCTGTGATTGTTTTGACTTCTTAAAAACAGTAATCTTTCTGAGATTTAATTGTGGCTTACATATTTCAGTAGACTTCATAAAGCAACCACATTTTTATGCTCAAGAATCTGAATGCTTTAAGTATTAACTAATCTCTGTTTGGAGCATAAACAGTTGGTTACCTTCCCAATTTACCCATCATGAAAACAGGTAATCAGAGGACTAGGTAAATGAAATTGTTATGCAAATGACTCTTGGTTACACCCCACCTGCACACGGGAGGAGTTCTGTGTGGCCTGTACAGAAACTTTCTGATCATGCTACATAGATATAAACATGAAAGGCTGCTGTTATTTGTAACTGTATATTTATTTTTCAGAGGTGTCAAAAGGTTGGCCACCATGTATTAGGATCATTGTTAAGGAAACGAATCTCGAACAACTAAAAGTGGGCACCTTGTTCATTGTTACTTGCACTGGTGGAACAATGGGACGAGAAGGAGATCATGCAGTGTCTGTTCCAGACATCAATATCAGTAAAGTGAGTAAATTACTTTTATTTTTCCATCATGTTGTATGAAACTGGCAAGCAGAACACTGAACATGGCATTTACAATTCAATAGAAATGTGTACATGGTTTTGGTGGGGGATGGAAAGAGACCACTTGGAAGACCTAGGCATAGATGGTAGGATAGTATGAAGATGCATCTTTAAAAAGGTGTTGGCTTAGGATAGGGATAAGTGGTGGTTGCTTGTCAATATGGTAAGGACCTTTGGGGCTGCATAAAATGTGGGACATTTCTTGGTTAGTTGAACTGTTAGCTTCTCAAAAAAGAAGTGTCCCTTGGAGTGATTTAGTTGGTTGACTTGCATAAGAAACACAGAGTGCATATAAATTATCTTCACAACTTTACTCATGATTAAAAACTTTATGAGAAGACATGTACTGTTTTTGCATCATCTGTGAGAGGAACTCTCAAAGTTCTACTGATTACATTGTAAATGGTAATATCCCCTGTTTTTCCGTGCAGTGAATTTCTGTGTGTGAACGCATGAATCATGGCTCAGTCTCCATGATGCCGCATGGAGTAGTTTATCAACACAAGCTAAGGTGCACGGATTGAATGAAATGTCAGAGCAGTGTGTTGCAAGATGCTGGCATTGGGACCATCAACACATGCTCGTTATATGCAGTTTATGTAGACTGGAAATGTTTTTCACAAGAAAAGTGCAGGGCCTTCACATGTCTGGTGAAGATGTGGCATGTGTATGTGATGTTGTTGTCTGGAGTCCACGTGTCTTATTGCTTTTGTAATTGAGAACCAGATGTACATGTTGAGCCCAGTTTAATTTGTGTGAAGTATGATGACAGAACACTGTCATGTATTCTACTATGGGACTGAGTAATACACTGCACACATAATATTTAACACTTTTGGTGCAGGTGAATTGTATCTGATTCACTCTCCGCATTGTGCGTTAGTCACCACCAGCATTTCTCATGACACAACTCACTATAAAATTATGCTGCAACACACAGTACATCTGCGTCAGCCATGCTGCTTAGAAAAGAAAAGAGTCCTTACTTCATTCACTGGTTAACTACATGACATGCCCAGAAATACATTAAAGCATTGCTGTTAGTGTAAAAAAACAATAAAAATGCAAACAAAACCCAAGTTGACTTGAGCTGCAGTGTTTGAGTTGCAAGTGTCACACTCAACAGTACATAGAGCATTGTGAAAATGCTTGCGTCTGTGTATTACAGGTTGCAGGTGTTCCATGCATTCCTCCAGATGACAGGATATAGCACATAGGAAATTTGCAGGGACCATTCTTGATGAGAAACTTGACAAATACAATGAATTCCCAAGGAAAATCATCCTTTCTGATGAAGCTGCATTCCACATTTCAGGGAAGATCCACAAACAGAATGTACACATCTGGGGATCAGAATACACTCGTGCTGCAGTGGCTTATATTAGAGACAGCCCCAAAGTTAACACATGGTGTGACCTGTTGCAGGGTAATTTGATTGGACCTTTCTTTTGTGCCAAAGCAACAGTGATATCCACCAGTTTCTTGGGTGTGCTGAGAAACTTGGGATCTTTTCTCAGTGGGGATACTTACAAGCTGTCTGTCAAACTCTGGTGGTTGACATAGATCTGAAGAACAGAATTGAAGCTGCTGTTACATCAGTTAAGACTGACATACTGCAGGTGGAACCCGAAGTATCACTTGGATGTTGTATGCTTGTTAGTGGTGTCCATGTTGAAGGTGTGTTATGTTCAGAACAGACTTCTTTAAAGTTGTAAGGATAATTTATGTACCCTCACATAGATGGATGCAGTATGATGAACAAGGATGGTACAATCTAATGGGTACTCAGAGAAATTTTGAGAGTTCCTGTCACGTATAATGTACATAGAGTATGTCTGCATTTTCGCACAGTTGTATTTGTGAGTAAATTTGTTAACATAATTTAGGTACACTCTGTATGTTGTCAAGTTTTCTGTTTTTAAGAAACTGGCAAGCATTAACACTGAAAATGTAGCATGGAATAAAAAGTACCGCCTGAGAAGCGAGAGGAGTAACATGTACAAAGACCAATACCAGCCTGATACCATTATTTTGGAGCCTCTCCTACAAAACACATATGGAAACCTGGATTAATAAAAAGAAGACACACACACATTTGAGATTCCCATTGCACTTCCCCTAGTCTAGTATGTCAGAACACCACGAAATTCAAGAATATTTTATAACTGTTTGTTAACTTATACTTCAACCAACATACTGGAAACGGTAACATGTATTCCAAAAATTGTAATAACTGAGATCTCAATTAATGACTATAATGTAATTGTACATAGCACTTCTTATGTGTTTTTAAAGTATATGTCCCTGAAGATGACCCTGTGTGGTTGAAACTAGCTGCAAAAATAAATACCAGATACAGTACAGTTGTGTTGATGGCCCCCCCCCCCCCCCCCCTTTTCCGTCGTTGGCTAACCTTTTTTGCCCCCTTTTTTTTTTCTTTTTATAGACGGGGGG
>Ga0123357_10002674_pt1 | contig 20065 bp, 13 predicted proteins | sample TergutEmb28metaG_FD_89873 | JGI IMG/M metagenome (GOLD analysis project Ga0123357, IMG submission 89873) | Embiratermes neotenicus P4 segment gut microbial communities from Petit-Saut dam, French Guiana - Emb289 P4 | ecosystem: Host-associated > Arthropoda: Insects > Digestive system > Gut ... | reverse complement strand
GATACCCCGGCGCCACTGCGGCATCCGGACCCAGCGACGGACGCGGCCATCCTGCTCGACCACCTGATGCGCGCTGTCCACCCCCAACCGCGCGCCGATCACCTGTGGTTGCTTCGACTGGCGGTCTCCTCCATGTTGCCGACCTCCGACGACGTGCTGGCCACCCGGCGCGCGTTCGAGCTCCTGCCACGCGGCGACGCCGCGCTCTGGCTGGTCGCTCAGGGGCTGGCCGACGCGTCCGAGGGGTCACCGGCCCGCCACCTGGAGATCGTCACCGGCGGCGTGGTCGTTGATGTGGACCAGACCGCCAAACACGGCCTGCACACCGGGATCCAGCAGGTTGTGCGCAGAGTCGCGCCCGCTTGGCGCGCCGCGCACGACCCGTTCTTCGCGGCCTGGACCCAACGCGGCAGCGCGCTGCGCGCGCTCACCGCCAGCGAGGAGCGCCGGCTGCTGAGCTGGTCCACGATGGAGGGCGCGTCCACGGCCCGAGACGACCAGTCCGCGATCGAGGCGGCCGATCGGGACGACACGCTGCGGCTGGTTGTGCCGTGGCGAGGAACGCTGGTGCTCCCGGAGACACCGGAGATCAACTCCTGCGACAGGTTGGCCGCGCTCGCCGAGCACTCGGGCAATCAGGTCGCCGCGATCGGCTACGACTCCATCCCTATCACCAGCGCCGAACTCGCGCCCGACGGGCTCGCAGACCGATTCGCGCGGTATCTGACCGTGATAAAGCATTGTCGGAGAGTGGTCGCCATCAGCGGTTCAGCCGCAGCGGAGTTCCAGGGCTTCGCCGACATGCTCCCCTCACAAGGGCTGGCTGGGCCAGCGGTCAGCCAGTGCCCGTTACCAACCGAGGGGATCGAGGACCCAATCACCGAGCGCGCAACCGGAACCGATCCGTGCGCCGAGCCGACGGTCCTGTGCGTGGGCAGCCTCGGGCCCCACAAGAACCAACTCGCCCTGCTGTTCGCCGCGCGCTCGTTGTGGGGGGACGGACATCGCTTCCAGCTTCGGCTGATCGGCGGTAGCAGCTGGGACGACGAAGTGCCCCGTCAGGTCAGCGCGCTCCGTGGCGCCGGGTATCCCGTGACGGTCGAGCACAAGCTGAGCACGCCCGACCTGGCTCGCGCGTACCGGACCGCCAGGTTCACCGTCTTCGCTTCGTTGCATGAGGGCTTCGGGCTCCCGGTGGCCGAATCGCTCGCGTGCGGCACACCGGTGATCACCTCCAATTTCGGCGCCACCGCCGAGGTCGGCCAATCCAGTGGCGCGGTCCTGGTCGACCCCCGCGATGACGATGCGCTCATCGCCGCGATGCGCAGACTATTGGTGGACGACGCCGAGTTGGCGAGGCTCCAACAGCAAACCAGCGGTGTCGCGCGTCGCTCCTGGGCGCGATATGCCGACGATGTGTGGTCGCACCTAGTGCCGGCGACCGGTTCCGGCGGCGCGAACGGAGCCGCGAGCGACGAGAGCGCGGCGCGTCGATGATGGGACAGCGGGCTTACGGACAGTCACTCGGTCACTTCCTGGCCGCCGGGCGCGCGCATGCCGGTCCACGCGAACCGCTGCGGGCACGGGTGCGCGCTGTCGTGTCCGCGCTGGAGCCCGCGGAAACCGCCGCGTCGCTCGCTGCGGCGAGTGACGCGGCGCTGCTGCGTCACCTGGAGCTGGCGTTGCGCCCCGTCGATCCGTCCTCCATCTGGCTCGCTCTGGCGGTGCTGGGCGGTCGCCTGCCACACCAGTCCGAAGTGGTTGCCGCGGCCCGCCAAGCCCGGGTGGACGGCCCATTGACTGCCCTGGCCGCCGCGCTGCGACGCGGCCCCCGGCCACTGCGGGGGAGCTGGCAATGGCCGGACCAGGCGGGCGTGGAGATCGTCACCGACCAGGTCCTAGTGGATCTGCACCACACGTCACAGGTCAGTTTCGCTACCGGGATCCAACGGGTCGCCCGACAGACGGCCCGCCGCTGGGACGATGCCCACCACCCGGTGCTCGTCGGCTGGACGAAGGGTTTCCGGAACCTGCGACGGCTCACCGCCGCCGAGGCGCGCCGCGCGCTGTTCGGCCCCGGTGACCAGGATCGGCCGGTTCCCGTCCAGTCGATCCTGGTCCCGTGGCGGTGCAGCTTTGTGATTCCGGAGCCGGCCACCGACCCGCCGCGCGCCCGCGCCCTGGGCGCGCTGGCCGAGTACTCGCGGTCCGCCACCGCGACCATCGGTTACGACTGTGTGCCGGTCACCTTGGCTGAGACAACCGACAGCGGAGTGGCTGGCGGATTCGCTCTGAACCTCTCAGCGATCGCGCGCATGGATCGGGTGGCGACGATCTCGGACTCCGCGACAGAGGAATACGCAGGATGGCGCGCTATGCTCGCCGGCACCGGCGTGCCCGGCCCGGACATCGCGCCGATAGCGCTGCCGGTCGAGGCGTCGGTGCCGACTGAGCATCACCTGCGCGAGGCCGAGCGCCTCTTGACCGTCCCTGGACTACCGATGGTTCTGGTCGTCGGGAGTCATGAGCCACGCAAGAACCACCTGGCGGTGCTGCATGCCGCCGAACTCCTGTGGCGGGACGGAGTCACCTTCACCCTCGCTTTCCTCGGTGGGAACTCGTGGAACAACGATCGGTTTGCCGAGCGTCTGGCACAACTGCAGGCGGCGGGCCGTCCCGTCCAGTCATTCGCCGGGCTGTCCGATGACCTCCTCTGGGCGGCGTACCGGCTTGCACGATGCACGGTCTTTCCCTCATTTAACGAGGGTTTTGGCCTCCCGGTGGCGGAGTCACTGGCCAGCGGCACACCGGTGATCACCTCGAACTTTGGCAGCATGCGCGAAATCGCCGCTGCCGGCGGGGCCCTACTGGTCGACCCACGGGACGACCACGCCATCGCGGCCGCGCTGCGGCAGCTGCTGACCGACGACACGACCCACGCCCGGCTGGCTGCCGAAGCCGAGGCCCGTCCAGAGCGCACCTGGGACGACTACGCGGCCGAGACTTGGCACTACCTAGTCGATGGCGCGCGGCCCGGGGTATCACCGGGCGCGGAAACCACCGCCCATTCCGACTAGGAGCGCTGACGCACATGACCCCCAGCGCAACACTGCGCATCGGCATCGATGCCACGCCGTTACTCGGCCCGCGCACCGGGATTGGCGTCTACACACAACGACTGGTCCAGACGCTGCCCACGCTCGAAGACCGGCCCGAGCTTGTGGCCACCGCGTTCACGCTGCGCGGTAGGGAGGCCTTGCCGGCCGCCGTGTCCGGCCCGGGCAGTTCGGATGCGACCGATGCCGCCACCGCTGTCACGACTCGCGCCCGCCCGGTGCCGGCCCGGCTGCTACGCGCGGCCTGGGCGCGATTCGAGGCGCCGCCGGTGGAATGGCTGTGCGGGCGGGTCGACGTTTTTCACGGCACAAACTTCGTGCTGCCGCCAACGGCTCGGGCGCGCGGAGTGGTCACCGTGCATGACCTGTGCTATCTACGATTCCCGGACACGGTGAGCGCGGACTCATTGCGGTACCGAGAGCTGGTGCCGCGCAGCGTCCGACGGGCGTCGGTGGTTTGCGCGCTCAGTGAGGCGATGGCCGACGAGGTCGCGGCCGAATACCGGATCGCCCGCAACGAGATCGTGGTCACGTCCCCCGGGGTGGACACCACCTGGTTTGATGCTCGCGCTCCAGACGAACTGCTCCGCCGACAGCTCAGCCTGCCCGAGCGCTATCTGCTCGCGGTGGGCACCCTGGAACCGCGCAAGAACCTGCCCGTGCTGCTGGAGGCGTTGCTGCGGCTGCGCGCGACCGACCCGGACGCCCCAGCGCTGGTGCTATCCGGTCCGCCCGGATGGGGACCGTCGCTGCAGCTGGATCGGCTGCCCGCCGGCGCGGTGATCCTCACCGGATATTTGGACACCACCACGTTGCAGCGAGTGGTGGCCGGCGCCGCCGGGCTGGCCTTCCCGTCGCGCTACGAGGGCTTCGGCATCCCACCGTTGGAAGCGCTGGCCTGCGGCACTCCGGTGCTTGCAGCGGACCTTCCCGTCACCAGGGAGGTGCTGGCCAACCACGCCACGCTCGTGACCGGCGGCGATCCGGACAGTTGGGCCGACGCGATCGCCCGGCTGCTCGCCGCGCCGCCGTCCGCCGCCGCCCGGCAGGCCGGACAGGCGCATGCGCGGCGCTACAGCTGGCACGCGTGCGCTGCCGCAGCGCTGACCGCCTATCGGCGCGCCGCATCCTGATCGCCTGCGCGCTTGCCGCCGCCTAGCTGGGGCCCTCCGAGCGAAACGCCGCGCCGTCGCGAGCGAACGCGGCGCGCAGCGCGGCGCGCCAATGCGGCAGCGGGGCCAGCCCGGCGCGCCGCCACGCGGTGTCGGCTAGCACCGAGTACGCGGGCCGGGGCGCGGGTCGGGGGAACGCCTCGCTCGTGGTCGGCACCACCCGACCCGGGTCCGCGCCGAGCTCTTCGAAGATCGCGCGCGTGAATCCGCACCAGGTGGTGTCCCCGCCGTTGGTGCACTGGTACACACCCGCCGGAGCGGATGACCGGCCCAGCTCGACCAGCCCGCGCGCGAGGTCCACCGACCAGGTCGGCGAGCCGCGCTGGTCGTCCACCACGTTCACCGTCTGCTGGGTCCGCTCGAGCCGCGCCATGGTCTTGACGAAATTCGCGCCGCCCGCGCCGTACAGCCAGGCCGTCCGCACGATGTGCGAGCGCTCCGGAAACAACTCCCTGACGGCTTGCTCGCCGGCCAGTTTGGTGCGCCCATAGGCGGACCGAGGCCCGGTGGGGTCATCCACTTCGTATGGACGGGAGGCGTCGCCGGCAAACACGTAGTCCGTTGAGATGTGGATCAGGCGGGTGCCCGGTCGCGCGGCGAGCGCGGCGGCGAGCACGGCCGGCCCGCTGGCATTGACTCGGTAGGCGGCGTCCTCGTCGCTCTCGGCGGCGTCGACGGCGGTGTAAGCGGCCGCGTTCACCACCACGTCCGGGCGGAAATCGGCGACTGCCGCCGCCACCACTGCCGAGTCGGTGATGTCGAGTTCGGGGAGATCGACGGCCAGCACATTATCGGACGCCAGCAGGGCCACCAGGTCCTTGCCGAGCTGGCCGCGAGCGCCAGTCACCAGCCAACGGCTCACTGGCCGACCTCCGCGTAGCTTGCTTCCACGGCAGCTTTCCCGGGCCGCCACCATTCCTCGTGTCGGCGATACCACTCGATCGTCTGGGCGAGCCCAGCCCTCATGTCCAGGTAGCTTGGCGCCCAACCCAGTTCGGCGCGCGCCTTGCTGGCGTCGATCGCGTAGCGCAGGTCGTGCCCGGCGCGGTCGGCCACCCGGTCGTAGGCGTCGGCCGGCTGGCCCATCAACTCCAAGATCAGCTCCAGCACGGCCTTGTTGCCGCGCTCGCCGTCCGCGCCGATCAGGTAGGTCTCCCCGATCCGGCCCCGGTCGATGACCGCCCAGACCGCGTCATTGTGGTCGTCGACGTGGATCCAGTCCCGCACGTTCGCCCCCGCGCCGTACAGCTTGGGTCGGATCCCGCACAGCACATTGGTGATCTGCCGGGGGATGAATTTCTCCACGTGCTGGTACGGCCCGTAGTTGTTCGAGCAGTTCGAGATTGTGGCCGCGACGCCGAACGAGCGCGCCCAAGCGCGCACCAGAAGATCCGAGCCGGCCTTGGTCGAGCTGTACGGGCTGGACGGGTTGTACGGCGTCTCGGGCGTGAACTTGGCCGGATCGTCCAGCGCCAGATCCCCATACACCTCGTCGGTGGAGATGTGATGATAGCGGACCCCGTGCCGGCGCACCGCCTCCAACAGCGTGAACGTCCCCACCAGGTTGGTTCGCACGAACGGCGCGGGGTCGCGCAACGAATTGTCGTTGTGCGACTCCGCGGCGAAGTGGACCACGAGGTCCGCGCCGGCCACCAGTCGATCGACCACCTCGGCGTCGGCGATGTCGCCGCGCACGAACTCGATCCGCTCGCGCACCGGGGCCAGATTGGCCAGGTTCCCGGCGTAGGTGAGCGCGTCGAGCACCGTCACGCGGGTCTGCGGCCGGGTGGCGACGGCGCGGCGCACGAACGCGGACCCGATGAATCCGGCACCGCCGGTGACCAGAACTCGCATCCTGGCAGTATCGCATCGCCTTCGCGCGGCGAGCGGAAATTGTCGTGGCTTCGGGTTAACCTCGGGCCGTGACGCAGCGATGGTCCGGCCGCCCGCATGGCGGTCGCGCATGAGGACGGCACGCCCATGAGCTACCGCTCCCGGGTCGCCCTGCGCGCGACGATCACCGGCGTCGCGCTGCTCGCCATGGTCGGCAGCGGGCTGGCCTGGGCGGCGTACCAGAACTTCACTGCTGACATCCCGCACGGCGCGCCGGTCCCGGCGCTCGCCGCTGGGCAGCGCGACCCCGATGGTGCCGATCAGAACATCCTGCTGATCGGCAACGACAGCCGCGCGGGAGCGACGCCCGCCGAGCTCAAGGCGCTGTCAACCGGGGACGACGGCGGCAGCGTGAACACCGACACGATCATGGTGCTGCACTTGCCGGCGGACGGGTCCAAGGCCACCGTCGTGTCGTTCCCCCGTGACTCGTGGGTCACCATCCCCGGCCACGGAAAGGGAAAGATCAATTCGGCCTACCCGGACGGCTACAACGCGGCCAAGGACGGCGGCGCCGACGAGGCCGGCGCTCAGAGCGCCGGAATCATCCTGCTCATCCGCACCATCAACGCGCTCACCGGATTGCACATCGATCACTACGTGCAGGTTAGCCCGCTCGGTTTCTACCGGATCAGCAACGCGATCGGCGGGGTCCCGGTCTGCCTGCTGCGCGCGCAGAACGCGAGCACCGATTCCGACGAGTACGGCAAGGGCTACTCGGGCATCGATCTGCCCGCCGGCTGGTCCACCATCAAAGGCGCCCAGGCGCTCGCCTTCGTGCGCCAACGCCACGGCCTGCCCAACGGCGACCTGGATCGGATCAAGCGCCAGCAATACTTCTTGTCCGCCGCCTTCAAGAAACTGATGTCCGGTGGCGTGCTGCTCAACCCGTTCAAGCTGCGCGACCTGCTCCGCGCGGTCAGCTCGTCGCTGTTCACCGACCCCGCGCTGGACCCGATCGGGCTGGCCCGACAGCTGGAACGGCTCTCCGCCGGCGAAGTCAACTACGCCACGATTCCCAACAACGGTCCGCAGATGATCTACCCCGATGGCGTGGCCACCTCGATCGTCTCCGTCGACACCGCGGCGATGCCCGGCTTCATCAACGTGCTGCGGGGCAAGCCGGCCGACCCCGCGCTCGCCGCGGCCAAACCCGCCGCCGCGTCGAGCGTGGAACTGGACGTGCTCAACGGGACCACGACCACCGGGCTCGCCGGCCGAAACGCCGCCGCGCTTCGCGCGCTCGGCTTCCACGTCAACACGGTCGACTCCGCCGACGCCACGGCGGCGACCACCGTGCAGTACCGGCCCGGCCAGCAGAGCCAGGCCAAAGCGGTGGCCGCCGCCGTGCCGGGCGCGGTCCTGGCCGAGACGACATCCGTGCCCCGGGTGACGCTCGTGCTCGGCACCGATGGGATTCAGGTGCGTGGACTGGTTTCTCCCAACGGAGACGCTCAATCTCCCGGGGTCGCGAACGCGAGCGCCGCTCCCACCGGAGCCTCGGCCACCGGCGTGACGGCCGCCGCCGCGCCCAGCACGACCGCTGCGCCAGGCGCGACCGGTGCGCCCACGGCCACCCCGCCGGCGACGACGCCGGCCCCTGCGGCGCAGTGCATCAACTGATCCGACACGAACCAAGCGGTGGCCGGGTCGAACTCAGGGTCTTCATGGAACTCGCCAGTACCCTCGATTAGGTGAGCGCGCGCCATGGAGGCGGGGAATTCTCCGGTTTGCCCCCTGAGCTAGACCCTCGCGGGCTGCGGGGCGGCTCCCGGCGCGACCGCCGGCAGCGGGCCGAGCCACGCGGCGGCCCCGAGCGGCCCCAATGTGCCCCGCGCGGCGGCCCCGGGCGGCCCCAGCGTGCCCCGCGCGGCGCCCCTGGGCGGCTCCGACGCGATCTGCGCTTCGGCGTCCTGCTCGGGATGCGAACCATCGGCGGCCTGGTGGCGTTGGTCGTCTTCGCGGGTTCCGGGTGGGTCTGGCACACCTACAACGGGCTCCACCCCCCGAAGCTCGACGCGATCAGCACCGCCAAGCCGTCGGGAACCACCGCTGTCAAATTCAATGGCAAGGATCAGAACATCCTCATCGTCGGCAACGACGACCGCGAAACCGCCACCGACGCCGAACTGAAGCAGCTCGGCACCGGCCGCGACGGCGGCAGCCTGAACACCGACACCATGATGCTGCTGCACGTTCCCGCCAACGGCAGCAAAGCCACCGTGATCTCATTCCCCCGGGACTCCTATGTCGCCATTCCCGGCTTCGGCATGAACAAGCTCAACGCCGCCTATTCCTTTGGCACCAACGCCGCGAACGGCGACCGCTCCACCGGCGCCCGGCTGCTGGTGCAAACCATTCAAGACCTCACCGGCCTGACCATCAACCATTTCGTGTCCGTGGATCTGATCGGCTTCTACCGGATCAGCAACGCGATCGGCGGGGTTCCGGTCAACCTGTGCGAGGCGCAGAGAGAGCCGAACTCGGGAATCAATCTGCCCGCCGGCTGGTCGAACATCAAAGGCACCCAGGCGCTCGCCTTCGTGCGCCAACGCTACGGGCTGCCCAACGGCGACCTGGACCGGATCAAACGGCAGCAATACTTCCTGTCCGCCGCGTTCCACAAGCTGACCAGCGGCGGCGTGCTACTCAGCCCGAGCAAGCTCACCAAGGTGATCGACGCGGTCAACAAATCGGTGTACGTGGACAAGAACTTCAAACCGATCCAGCTCGTCGAGCAAATGCAGTCGCTCACCTCTGGCAACCTGACGTTCTCCACCATTCCCACCAACGGCTTCGCCGACAACGAGGCCGGGTCGGTGGTCGTCGTCGACCCCGCCGAGGTGCGGGCGTGGGTGGCCAAGCAGGTGCGCGCGACGAACGCCAAATCGCCCAAGCCGGGCGGCGCCCCGCCTGGGCCACCAGCCACCGGTCCCAGCCCCGCCGGGGCGTCGAGCCCTGGTTCGGCCATGGAGCCGGCGGGCACCGGATCACCACTGGCTGCGGCGGCCGCACCGCAGAGCACCGGGCCGAGCGCGACCAGCGCGACCCAAGCCACCAAGGGCTGCATCAACTGACCGGGCTGGCCAAACCCCGCCGCCGACTTCCTGGGCCGCCCCACCGGCCGGGCCCGACAAACCCACCGGTCCGCGTCACCCCGCCGGGCCCGATCAACCCACCGGTCCGCGTCAACCCACCGGGGCCAGCTGGCCGTCGGAGCCCACCCGCACCAGATAGACCGTCACCTTCTCCATGGCGGCCACCCGTGGCGCGGCGTTCATCACCCCGGGCCAACGCATGGTGTCCACCGTGGAGAACGCGACAGCTGTTCCGAACCCGCTGACCGCGAGGATCGGATCAGGGGTTGTGGACAGACCGTAAAGGGTCCGCCCATGCCCGAACGCCGCCGCCCGCGCCGACGCCAACTCGGGCCGTGACGGATTCACCAGCCCGATCACCGGCACCTCGCAGTAGGAACGGATGGTCTGCTGGTAGCTCGTCTTGGCCGGCCTATCCAGCATCAGCACCGCGCCCGACGGCCCGACGGCCCGGCAAATAGCCAACACCTGGTCCAGCTGCGGCGCCTCCTCGCGGATGCCGGCCACCGGGGCCGTGGACAGCGCCGGCGGCACAAGCAGTGCCACCACACCCAAGGCGGTGAGGCCCCGCGCCCACGGCCGGACCGCTCGCAGCCACTCATCCAGACCGGCCCGGGCACTGGCTTGGCGCCGCCCGATCCGCCACAGGGCGCCAAGCGCCGCCGTCGCCGCGATCAGCAGCGCCGGGACGACCACGGGCAGGTAGCGTCGCGACGCCCACGGCTGGTCCGGGGTGATCTGGGCGGCGGTCAGGTACATCGCGCTCATCGCGGCGCCCATGAACAGCACGCCGACCAGCGGGTACTGCCGATCCCGAATCAACCGGCGCGCCAGCAAGACGTAGCCAACGGTGGCGAGCACTAGCATCGGCCAGCCGAAGTAGACCGCCTGCCAGTTCAGCGTGTTCGCGTTGTAGGCGGGCACTCCGTGGATCCGCAGGTGTCTCATCCACAGCGGCCGACTGGCCAGCAGCGCCGCGAAAACCACGATCAGCGCGACCACCGCGCGGCTGGCCACGCGCCACAGCCGCGGCGCGGCGAATCGAGCCCGCCAGCGCGGGCGCCACGCCACCCACAACACCACTGCGCCGACCACGGCGGAGGCCAGCACCGCATACCAAGTCGACACGATGTGGTGACGTTCATCACGATAGTAGCCATACGAGAGCCAAGTCACATCGAGCCACCCGAGCACTGACATCGCCGCCGCTGGGGCCAGCAGCGCCGTCACTTGCCGGCCCACACGGCGACGGTCTCCAACCGGCGCCACCGCGAGCAGCACCGCAGCGGCCAGCACCAGCGCGGCCAGGGCCAGATAGACGTCGATGCGCGCGGTCGCGGCGGCGCCGGCGACGAACCCCGCCAGCGCGAAGTCCGCCGTCCGTCGGCCGCGGATCGCCCGGTGCAGCAACGACAGGCCGCCGAGCAGCAGCAGCATGGTGACCGGCTCGGAGTAGGTGTCACGGCTGACGAACAGCATCGGCACCGAGACCGCCAACGCGCACAGCGCGACCAGCGCGAACGCCGCGCCCACCACCCGCCGGGCCAGACCGAAGAACACCAGCAGCGCCAGCGCGCCGATCGCCACGTTCCCGGCGAGCATCGCCCGGACCCCGAACAGCCAACCGATGGGCGCGAGCAACACGGGCAGCAGATGGTTGCCCTGGGCATAGAGCAGGCCCGGGCCGGCCCCACCGAAACCGGCCGATCCCGCGTCCTGGGCGACCGGGTCGCCGAACACCTCGGCATGGATCGGGATGTGCAGCGACGGGTTGCTGACCAGCCAGCGCGCGGCGAGGTTGTACGTCGCCGGGTCGCGATGGGCGTACAGGTTCTGCGCGCTGAAGAAGATGTTCATCGCGAACCAGGCCACCACCACCGCGACGGCGACCGCCGCGAGCAGCGCCTCCCGCCGGTCGATGGCTACCCGGGGCACGCCGACCAGCACCGCTGCGAGCAGCGCGCCGGCAATCCCAAACGGCAGCACCAGCGCCGGCCGGAACTGGTCGGCCAGCAGCAGGACCATTGACGGCAACGCGAAGCCGGCGACCATCGCCGCGACCAGGTCCGGCGCGGCGAGCAGGACCGCCGCGCCCGCCGTCCCGAGGCTCGCCCGACGGCGCGCCGGCGCGGACCAGCCATGACCGGCGCGGTTCCGCCCCGGCAGACGAAGAGCGCGCACCATGGCCAAACAGCCTACGGTCGCGCGGCGAGCCCGTCGCTGGCGCGCAGCCCGACGGCGAAGTGGAGCCGAACGGCGGCGCGGAGCCCGGTGCCGACCGGCCCGCCCCGCCGCGATCCCGACGGCGGCTAGCGCAGCAGCTGGCGGGCGATCACCATCCGGTTGATCTGGTTGGTGCCCTCATAGATCTGGGTGATCTTGGCGTCGCGCATCATCCGCTCGACCGGGAAGTCCTTGGTGTAGCCGTACCCGCCGAACAGCTGCACCGCGTCGGTGGTGACCGCCATCGCGGTGTCGGAGGCGAACACCTTGGCGGCGGCCGAATGGAAGGTCAGCCCCGGCTCGCCGCGCTCGGCCCGACCGGCGGCGGCATAGATCATTTGGCGGGCGGCCTCGGTGCGCAGCGCCATCTCGGCGAGCATGAACTGCAGACCCTGGAAGTCGGCGATCGGGCGGCCGAACTGCTTGCGCGCCTTGACGTAGGCGATGGACGCGTCGATGGCCCCTTGCGCGATGCCGACCGCCTGCGCCCCGATGGTGAGCCGGGTGTGGTCCAGCGTCGCCAGCGCGGTCTTGAACCCGGTGCCCGGCTCGCCGATGATCCGGTCGGCGGGGATCGCGCAATCGTCGAAGTAGATCTCCCGCGTCGGCGAGCCCTTGATGCCGAGCTTGCGCTCCTTCGCGCCCACCGAGAACCCGGGGTCGTCGGCGCGCACCACGAACGCCGAGATGCCCCGCGCGCCGGCGTCCGGGTCGGTCACCGCCATCACCGTGTAGTGGCTGGACACCCCGGCGTTGGTGATCCAGCACTTGGCGCCGTTGAGCACCCAGGCGTCCCCGTCGCGCACCGCGCGAGTGCGCATCGCGGCGGCGTCGGAACCGGCTTCCCGCTCGGACAGCGCGTAGCTGAACATCGCCTCGCCGGCGGCCACCGGCGGGAGCATCTGCCGCTTGAGCTCCTCAGAACCCGACAGCAGCAACGGCACCGTGCCCAACTTGTTCACCGCCGGGATCAGCGACGACGCCGCGCAGGCCCGGGCCACCTCCTCGATGACGATGGCGGTGGCGATCGAGTCCGCGCCCGCTCCCCCGTACTCCTCGGGGATGTGCACCGCGTGGAACCCGGCGGCGACCAGCGCGGCGTAGACGTCGGTGGGGAACTCGCCGGTCTCGTCCACCTCGGCCGCGCGCGGGGCGATCTTGTCGTCGGCCAACTCGCGCACCGCCTCGCGCAGCATGGCGTGCTCGTCGGTCAACCGGTAGCAGTCGAAATCAGGGTTTCCGATGGACATGCCGCCGATGGTAGCCGCGCCAGCCCAAGGCATCCGCGTGCGCTCGCGGCGCCAGCCCGATCGCCGCCAGCGACCCGCCACCGTCCGGCCGCTCACGGCGGGCTCCGTAAAGTGGTGCGGTGACCCTCACCACCCCGTCGACCCCTTCCGTGCCGCCGACCGCGGCATCCGACGCCGCCGCCACCGCCTACCGCAGCGCGCTGGAGGTCATCGGCGCGGTCGAGCCCGCGGTAGCGGCCGCGATCCACGCCGAGCTGGACGACCAGCGGGCCTCGCTCAAGCTCATCGCCAGCGAGAACTACGCCTCCCCCGCGACACTGCTGGCGATGGGCACGTGGCTCTCGGACAAATACGCCGAGGGCACCGCCGGGCACCGCTTCTACGCCGGCTGCCGCAACGTCGACACCGTCGAGCGGCTCGCCGCCGCGCACGCGACCGCGCTGTTCGGCGCGCCGCACGCCTACCTCCAGCCCCACTCAGGCATCGACGCCAACCTGGTCGCGTTCTGGGCGATCCTGGCCCAGCGCGTGGAGGCGCCCGCGCTCGCCGCCGCCGGCGCGAAACACGTCAACGACCTGTCCGAGGACGACTGGGAGCAACTGCGCCGGGCGCTCGGCGAGCAGCGGATGCTCGGCATGGCGCTGGACGCCGGCGGCCACCTGACCCACGGCTTCCGGCCCAACATCTCGGGCAAGATGTTCCACCAACGCTCCTACGGCACCGACCCGGCCACCGAGCTGCTGGACTATGACCAGGTGCGCCGGCTGGCCCGCGAGTTCCGCCCGCTGATCCTGATGGCCGGCTACTCCGCCTACCCGCGCAAGGTCAACTTCGCCATCATGCGCGACATCGCCGACGAGGTGGGGGCCACGCTGCTGGTGGACATGGCGCACTTCGCGGGCCTGGTGGCCGGCAAGGTGTTCACCGGCGAGTTCGACCCGGTGCCGCACGCGCACCTGGTCACCACCACCACGCACAAATCGCTGCGTGGGCCGCGCGGCGGGATGGTGCTGTGCCAGCGCGAGTTCGCCGACGCGGTGGACCACGGCTGCCCGATGGTGCTCGGCGGCCCGCTGGGGCACGTGATGGCGGCCAAGGCGGTGGCGCTGGCCGAGGCCCGCCGACCGGAGTTCGCCGCCTACGCGCGCGCCGTGGCCGACAACGCGCTGGCGTTGGCCGACGGGCTCCTGCGGCGCGGCGCCCGGCTGGTCACCGGCGGCACTGACAATCACTTGATGCTGGTGGACGTCTCCGGGTTCGGGTTGACCGGCCGCCAAGCCGAATCGGCGCTGCTGGACGCCGGCATCGTAACCAACCGCAACGCGATTCCGCGCGACCCGAACGGCGCCTGGTACACCTCCGGGGTCCGCATCGGCACCCCGGCGCTGACCACACGCGGCTTCGGCGCGGACGAGTTCGACGCCACCGCCGCGCTGATCGTGGACGTGCTCACCGCCGCCGCGCCCGCTGCCGCGCCGGACGGCTCGCCGTCCAAGGCGCGCTACCAGCTGCCCGCCGCGACCGCCGCCCGGGTCCGCGCCGCCGCCGCTGAACTGCTCGACGCGCACCCGCTCTACCCGGGCCTGGACCTGAGCTAGCCGCGATCGACCGCGCGCGGCCGGGGTCGCGCGCGGTGCTGCGCGCCACGCCTCGCGATCGCTGGCGCTGGCCGCCGAAGGGCTGCCGATAGGCTCGGGGCCGTGCCCGACACTGCCGAAAAACCCGTTGACAAGACCGCTGACCTGCGCACCACCGCCGGCAAGCTGGCCGAGCTGAGCCGCCGCGACGACGAGGCGCTGCACGCCGGCTCGGCGAAGGCCATCGAAAAGCAGCACTCGCAGGGCAAGAAGACCGCCCGGGAGCGGGTGGAGGCGCTGCTGGACGAGGGATCGTTCGTCGAGATGGACAAGCTCGCCCGGCACCGCTCGACCGCGTTCGGGATGGAAGCCAAGCGCCCGCCGACCGACGCGGTGGTGACCGGTTTCGGGACCGTGGACGGTCGCCCGGTGTGCGTGTTCAGCCAGGACGTCGCCCTGTTCGGCGGCAGCCTCGGCGAGGTGTACGGCGAGAAGATCGTCAAGGTGCTGGACTTCGCCATGAGCACCGGCTGCCCGCTGATCGGGATCAACGAGGGCGGCGGCGCGCGCATCCAGGAGGGCGTGGTCTCCCTCGGCCTGTACGGCGACATCTTCTACCGCAACACGCTGGCCTCCGGCGTCATCCCGCAAATCTCGCTGATCATGGGCGCGGCGGCCGGCGGGCACGTGTACTCCCCGGCGCTGACGGACTTCGTGGTGATGGTCGACAAGACCTCGCAGATGTTCATCACCGGGCCGGACGTGGTGCGCACGGTGACCGGCGAGGACGTCACCCTTGAGGAGCTCGGCGGGGCGCGCATCCACAACACCACCAGCGGCAACGCGCACTACCTGGCCAGCGACGAGGACGACGCGATCAACTACGTCAAGGCGCTGCTGTCCTACCTGCCGTCCAACAACCTCGACCCGGCGCCATGCTTCGACACCGAGGTCGACCTGGCCGAGGAGGACCCCTTCCTCGACACGATCATCCCGAACTCGGACAACCAGCCGTACGACATCCGCGAGGTCATCGAGCATGTGCTCGACGACGGCGAGTTCCTCGAAGTCCAGTCGCTGTTCGCGCAGAACATCGTGGTCGGGTTCGGCCGGATGGAGGGCCACCCGGTCGGCGTGGTCGGCAACCAGCCCACGGTCTTCGCCGGCTGCCTGGACATCAACACCTCGGAGAAGGGCGCCCGGTTCGTCCGCACCTGCGACGCGTTCAACATCCCGATCCTCACCTTCGTCGACGTGCCCGGCTTCCTGCCCGGGGTCGACCAAGAGCACAACGGCATCATCCGGCACGGCGCGAAACTCATCTACGCCTACTCCGAAGCCACCGTGCCCAAGGTCACCGTGGTGACCCGCAAGGCCTTCGGCGGCGCGTACGACGTGATGGGCTCCAAGCACCTGGGCGCGGACGTCAACTTCGCCTGGCCGACCGCGCAGATCGCCGTGATGGGCGCCCAAGGCGCGGCCAACATCCTCTACCGGCGCGAGCTGGCCGCCGCTGCGGACCCGGAGACGGTGCGCAAGGCCCGGATCGCCGAATACGAGGACGCCCTGCTCAACCCGTACATCGCCGCCGAGCGCGGCTACATCGACGCGGTGATCCACCCAGCGCAGACCCGCTCCCACCTGCTGCGCGCGCTGCGCGCGACGCGCAACAAGCGCCAGTCGCTGCCGGCCAAGAAGCACGGGAACATCCCGCTGTGAGCGTGGCGACCGACCAGAGCGCGGCCGCCACCCCGGCCGAAGCGCCCGCCACCCCAACCGAGCCGCTGCTGCGCATCACGCGCGGCGCGCCGACGCCGGAAGAGGTCGCGGCGGTGACCGCGCTGGTCGCGGCGGCCAGCGCTGGCGGGGGCGGCTCCGAACCGGACCGCCCGCTGCGGGGGCGTTGGAACGACCCGGCCGCCCTGCACCGCCGACCGCTGCTGCCCGGCCCCGGCGCCTGGCGGGCCTCCGCCCGCTGACCCACCGGCCCGGCCGGCGCTGCGGACCCCCGCTGGCCAGCTGATCCCGCCGACCTCGCCTGCCTGGTCGGCCTAGGGCGTCAAGCGTCGCTCTCGTCGGGCAGCGGAATCAGGTCGCGGCCGGTCGGTCCGATCTGGATCTCGACGCCCAGGCCGTCGCACACCCCGCAGTCCGAGCAGGGCGACCAGCGGCAGTCGTCGCGTTCGAACTCGCCCAGCGCGTCCTGCCACTCGTCCCACAGCCACTGCTTGTCCAGCCCGTAGTCCAGATGGTCCCAGGGCAGCGCCTCGTCCGCGCCCCGCTCCCGGGTGGTGTACCAGGCGGGGTCGATCCCACAGTCTCGGCAGGCCGTCATCCAACGCTCGTAGGAGAAATGCTCCCGCCAACCGTCGAACCGCCCGCCGCCGCGCCACACCCGCTCGATCACCGCGCCCAAGCGGCGGTCACCACGGGAGAGCAATCCCTCGATGGCGGACGGCGCGCCATCGGCGTAGCGGATCGCGACCGCCCGGCCCAGCGACCGGTTGGCGTTGACCGCCTCGCGCAGCAGCCGCAGCCGGGCGTCGATCACCTCCGGCGCGGCCTGCGCGGCCCACTGGAACGGGGTGTGCGCCTTGGGCACGAACGCGCCGATCGAGACGGTGACCCGCACGTCCCGGCTGCCGCTGGCCTGCCGGCCGGCCCGGATCACGTCATGGGCCAGGCTCGCGATCTCCGCCACGTCGGCGTCGGTCTCAGTCGGCAGACCGCACATGAAATACAGCTTGACCGCGCGCCAGCCGCTGCCGTAGGCGGCGGTCACGGTGCGAATCAGGTCGTCAGCGGTCACCATCTTGTTGATGACCCGGCGCAGCCGCTCCGACCCGCCCTCGGGCGCGAAGGTGAGCCCGGAGCGCCGACCGTTGCGCGACAGCTCCCCGGCCAGGTCGACGTTGAACACGTCCACCCGGGTGGACGGCAGCGACAGCGAGACCCGCGACCCGGCGTACCGGTCGGCCAGCTGGCGGGTCAGCGGCCCGATCTCGGAATGGTCCGCGGCGGACAACGACAGCAGGCCGACCTCGTCGAACCCGGTGGCCGCCAGCCCATCGGCCACCATGGCGCCGATCGCTGGCAGCGACCGCTCGCGCACCGGGCGGGTGATCATGCCGGCTTGGCAGAACCGGCAACCCCGGCTGCAGCCCCGGAAGATCTCCACCGACCGGCGCTCATGCACCGTCTGCGCGACCGGCACCAGCGGGGCTTTCGGGTAGGGCCAGCGATCCAGGTCCGCCAAGGTGTGCTTGCGCACCCGCGCCGGCGCCTCGGCCCGGTTCGGGGTGACGGCGGCCAGGCGTCCATCGGGCAGGTAGCTGACGTCGTAGAACCGGGGCACATACACCCCGCCGGTGGCCGCCAGCCGGGCCAGCGTCTCATCCCGGGACGCCCCGTCGCGTTTCGCGTCGCGCACGGCATCGGTGATCATCCCCACGGCTTGCTCGCCGTCGCCCAGCACCGCCGCGTCGATGAAGTCGGCGATCGGCTCCGGGTTGGCCGCGCCGTGCCCGCCGATGACCACGATCGGGTGCCGCTCATCGCGCTCGGATGACCGCAACGGGATGCCGGCCAAGTCCAGCACGGTGAGCAGGTTGGTGAAGCCCAGCTCGGTGGACACCGACACGCCCAGCAGGTCGAACGCGCCCACCGGGCGGTGCGCGTCCACGGTGAACTGGGGCAGGCGATGCTCGCGCAGCAGCGCCTCAAGGTCCGGCCACACCGCGTAGGTCCGCTCAGCCAGCGCGTCCGGGCGCTCGTTGATCACCTCGTAGAGGATCTGCAGGCCCTGGTTGGGCAGCCCCACCTCATAGGCGTCCGGGTAGCACAGCGCCCAGCGCACCGCGACCGAGCCCCAGTCCTTGACCCGCGAGTTCACCTCGCCGCCGACGTACTGCGCCGGGCGGCCCACCAGCGCCAGCAGCGGCTCCAGCCGGGGGAACAGCGACTCCGGGCCGGGGCGGTGGCCCGGAACGGCATTCGGACAGGCGGCAGTCATCAAGGGCTCATGGTATGCCGGAACACGGCGCGCAGTGGGCGCAGCGCGGCCCCGGGAGCGCCTCAGCCCACGCGCCGCTCGGACGATCCGGCCACATCACGCGCCCCGGAGAGTAAAAAGAAGTACAAAGAGTAAATAGAAGTAAATAGACTGAGCGTCATGGCCGATCCAAGTCCGTTCCGCCCTGGGTTCGGAGCCACACCACCACTGCTCGTTGGGCGCGACGACCTGATCGCAGATTTCGCCACCGCCCTCGACTACGGTCTGGGCTCCTCCGATCGGTCCGCTTTGCTGACCGGCGCCTGCGGCACCGGCAAGACCGTCATGCTCAATGCCCTTGAAGACGTGGCCCGGCGCAAGCGCTGGGCCGTGGTGTCCGAGACCGCGACCCCAGGGTTCGTCGCTCGCCTCCGCGACACCCATCTGCCAGTGCTGCTCGACCAGCTGCGCCCGCCTCGGTCCCGGATCGCCGGCATCACCATGCCGGCCAACCTGGGTGGGCTCACCTGGGACCCGGCAGCGCTAAGCAACGTGGCGCCTGACTTGCGCACGCGAATGTCTCTCGCCGCCGACGCGCTGACCGAGAGCCGGGCCGGGCTTCTGATCACCATCGACGAAATCCACGCGGTGGCCATCCCGGAACTGCGCGAATTGGCCGCAGCGGTGCAGCACGCCTTCCGGGAAGGCCGAGAAGTGGCATTCGTTGGCGCGGGGCTGACGGCGGCGATCTCGGACGTGCTGAACGACCACGTGCTGACTTTCCTGCGCCGAGCGGAACGCCACCAGCTCGGTGAGGTCTCCCGCGCGGACGTCCGCCGGGCGCTTCGCGAGCCAATCGAGGCTGCCGGCTGGGAAGTGACCGAAGACGCTCTGGCAACCATGACGCAAGGCACGGAGGGCTATCCGTTCCTGATTCAGCTGGTCGGGCATCGCAGTTGGATAGCTGCCGGAGGTCGTGAGCTGATCGACCGCGGTGCCGCGGCGCACGGGGTGGCGGATGCGCGCCGACGGCTTGGGAACCTCGTTCATGAGCCCGCCTTGGCGTCCTGTTCGGACATCGATAAGACGTTCTTGGCAGCAATGGCCAAGGACTGCGGGCCGTCGAGGATGGCTGACATCCAACGACGGCTTGGCGACGCCAGCAAACAGTACGTCAACCAGTACCGCAAGCGCCTGATCGATCAAGAACTGATCGCTCCGGTCGGCCGCGGCACGGTGGGGTTCGCGCTGCCCGGCCTGCGCGAACACCTGATCGGACACGCGGTCGTCGACCTGGACTGGTAGCCGCTGGCCGCCTGGCCCGGGCGAGGTCAGGACACGTCCCGATGGGGCGCTTTCTCAAGCTGCTGCACCCGTTGGCGGCTGACGCCCAACGCCAGCGCCGCAGCCTCCACAGAGAAACCTCGCTCGCGAAGCGCGCGCACCGCTGAGCGCCGCAAGCTCGCGCCACGCTCAATCGCCACGCGGCCCTCAGCCTCGGCACGCGCGCCTTGGCTCCACAGCTGAGCGACGTCCTGCGGCACCTCAATGATCACCCGCACCGCGACCCCGTCCACTGGCTCGTCGAGCCAGGCCGCGACCAGCTCACGCGCCGCGCGGTCTATGCCGCGCGCAGTCACGGAGCCGCCGGTCGCGACGATCACGGACCCACCCGGCCCGGGCGAGGTCAGCTCCGGGACCTCGATGGTCCACCAGCGCCGGTCCCCGGGCTCCCGAAACGCCCG
>Ga0123357_10002673_pt1 | contig 20068 bp, 9 predicted proteins | sample TergutEmb28metaG_FD_89873 | JGI IMG/M metagenome (GOLD analysis project Ga0123357, IMG submission 89873) | Embiratermes neotenicus P4 segment gut microbial communities from Petit-Saut dam, French Guiana - Emb289 P4 | ecosystem: Host-associated > Arthropoda: Insects > Digestive system > Gut ... | reverse complement strand
TGGGGAAACCGGAGGGAAGGAGACCACTGGGGAGACCTAGGCGTAGATGGGTGGATAACATTAGGATGGATCTCCAGGAGGTGGGATGTGGGTATATGGACTGGATTGGGCTGGCCCAGGATAAAGACAGGTGGCGGCGCTTGTGAGTGCTGTAATGAACCTTTGGGTTCCGTGAAATGCGGGGAATTTGTTGACTAGTTGCAACCCAGTTAGCTTCTCGAGAAGGACTCTGCAACACGGAGTAAGTAAGTAAGTAAGTAAGTAAGTAAGTAAGTAAGCATGTGATGCTGTGTGTAATTAAGTGCTGATACGGAGTTCCATTTGGGTTCCAATAAGGAAAGGAAAATACCAAGAAAACCTTATTGAGTTATGCGTTGGCAGGTCATTTGTGCTGAAGGGCACGCGTGTGGCTGTTGCCTACAGACCCAAATGTAGAAAATTCTTCATACACATATCATTGAAACGAAAATATGGCGAATGTTTGGTTGAGGTTTCATAATATATTAAACGGGGAAGATAAACAAAATTCGAAGGAAATATCTGAAACAGCATTATATTTTTTTGTATATTGGTCCGTGCATCATTGTGAAAGTTGAAGAATAAGAGACCAACTTGATGTCACAATTTATTAAGTTTTATTTCACTTCTTCTACACTCAACATGTTTCGGACATTAATACATTCATCATCAGGAGCCTGCGACTTTTCTATTGTATCACCACATTGGTTGTGTGTTCTTGTTTCGATGTGTGTTGGAGTTTCGGTGTGGCTGGATTTGGGTGTGGCAGGCTGAAGCCAGGAGGTCAAAATTACATCCCACAGCCTCTGGTATCATCACGCCTATAGGTGTGATGATACCAGAGGATGTGTAATGCAATGTAATGTATTGTAATGTAATCAAGTTGGTTAATTACTGAGTCAGATAAAGTGAGATGCACGGTCAGCAAAACGTCAAAATATTATGTTAATATTTGCTGGAAAGGGTATGTAGTCAAACACAACTATGTAAATTAATATGTTTTAATGACTATACTAGACAACTACATGTTTCGGCTCCTACTGGCCGTCTTCACGTTGTCTTCAAGATGGCCAGTAGGGGCCGAAACATGTAGTTGTCTAGTATAGTCATTAACACATCTTAATTTACATAGTTGTGTTTGACTACATGCCCTTCAAAGTTTTCACACACACAACGAGGATGACACACTTCCAAGTTTCATGTTAATGTTTATTCTGTTTCATTAACTGGGTGTACTTGCAAATGTCTTCATAAAATTTAAAAATAAGGAATGTCTCAATACAAAGTCACTACGTTTCGCTGCAAAACAACACATGAAAGATAAATAAACTAAAATTGTATCAACAGAAAAATATTCTAGTCTAATGTAGTCCGGAACAGGTTCATCACATCTCTGAAACCGCCCTGACCACTTTACATCATATAATATTTTTCTCCTATTATCTACTCTTTGAAACCAGGCGGTTTACTTCGCCATAAATATCGTTTTCTCTATCTCTGTTATAAAACAGTGAATGCCACCCCTGCCGAATGCTCATGACTCACTTCGTCCTTATAATTTACTATATTAGACAAGATGATTTGTATTAGAATTTTGTTTCAGTGTACTCGTATATACGCTTGTATACCTGCCTTTAACTTCGTGATATCTTTCTTGAAAACAGAAGTACACAGAAGCTCATAAAAAGGGAGCATCTGTTATCTCATACAGATGTTTGTCTTCCAGACAAAGTAAACAGGCCTTAGTAAACAGACAACAAGAAAAACGATCAGAAGCTACAACATGTAAGTAGCTCTATATAAAAATTGCAACTATATACTACGAGTTTGAATATGAAATGAAAATTTGTGATGCAAGAAATTTGCTCTCACACGTAAAAGAAAATAAATTAAATATTAATTCTTAGCTAGTTACATATTAGTCTCTGTCCTTACTAAAGGAACTTACAATACCATTAAGTCGAATTCGTCCTTTCTTTCAGGTACAGTATACTAAACAGATTATTCCTTCATGAAGACAATGTACAGTCTTGCTCAAGTGCTACACACCAGTGGCACTCAATTGTTCGTTGAACGATATCATTGTTGAACTTCCATTTCCTGTACTATGAAATGCACATTACTCGACAAACAAAGTCAAGGACTAGTGTGAAATTTTGTTATTCATATCGCATTTAACGTAAATCAACCAACTTTCTTCTTTCAGTATATTGTGCTAAAAGGTGTAATGTGTTATTCCACATTTAACCTCCCACTTTGAATGAGTTTTATCACGTGTTTCCATACAGCAACTTGGGCAAGGAATTTTAACACGGACAATAAGTATTTTGCTTAGTACTAGTCATCATTCAAAAAAAAAAGAATATCTGTTCTACTTTTTGGTAACGTAATGGAAAACAAATAACTTTCTTCATTAATACCTATTACGAATACAAACGTAATTTGTGTGGGAGTTAAGAAAGAGCTGGGCATTTTTTGATTATATTTATACGGCGTTTTTATATAATATATTTAGCTCTGTTACACAGTCCTGCAGAACGGGCTGTCGGAAGTATCTAGAATTAAAAAAAAAAATTAAGACGAAACAAAATTATATTCAGAATTTCGAAAATTTTTGATAGTATTCAATGCTTGATCCTTTTTTCCTGCACGTAACGAAGTTAAGCAGGAAGACATACTTTATCTCTTTTAATACGGGTAATACCATCCACACCGTACACACGACCTACGCAGCGGCTCTCAAGACCACCACCCATCCAAAAACTCGGTGCAGAAAACCAAACGTGTAGGCTGCAACTCAACATCTAATGCTCCTGATGATGGGCGTATGTACCCGAAGAGTCACACGGCACCATCCGCACCGTACATACGACCTACGCAGCGGCTTTCAAGACCTCCACCCATCCAAAAACTCGGTGCAGAAAACCGTATGCTGCAACTCAACATCTAATGCTCCTGATGATGGGCGTATGTACCCGGAACGTGTCGAGCTAATAATATATCAATAAAATTACATAGTTGCATCAAGTTGGCATTTCACTTTATTTCATGAGGAAGACGCACGGTCAAACAATCCTCAAGTTTTAGACACCTGTACTTTCTTTCTTTTCGAGTATCCAATACATTACCCGAACTCTATCATTTTTATGGGGGGAAGGGGGGGGGCACATTAAACGAGAGTAGCTATGATGGTGGCTAGTTGATTTTGTAGGAAGGTTAAATTACTATGATTAGACTAAATGATTAAGTTTACTCAAAATAAAATATCCTAGCGGAATTACGGACAGCGATTAGTGACAGTCGACAGATATCCGCTTAAATCCAGACCAGATATTGGATACGCTCAATAAGATATTCGTTATCTTCAGTATCAGAGGGACGGTATGTCTACCACAGCAAGCTGCAATAGCTTCACCCGTAGCCTGGACCTAGGAATAACTCCAGTTTACTTAACCATACAACAGTTGGCGTTGTATTACATCTGCACTTAACACGCACTGTAAAACAGCCGAACGGCACCTACGAACGAACGAGTTAAAATAGTGAACTATGCTCATGTTGTAAGGAGGCAAGGAATATTTAGTGGTGACGTATTTGAAGTTACTATTCTGGCTTTCCGGGACACAGTTACGCAGTTGCTTCAGCTACTGCTCTACCAGCCGAAAGGTGGCGGGTTCGATTCCCAGTGGGGTAATTGCTGTTCCTCATGGACTTAACCCTTCCGGCTGGATTATGGCCCCGGAGTCGAGTAAGCCTCTAACAGAAACGACTACCAAGCGTATATTGTAGGAGGTAAAGGAGGCCAGTGCATAGGGCTGACATCTTTGACACCTTCATGCGCTGCAAGTTGCGGGAGCTCTAAGGGTCTGGCCAGGCCTCTATTGGGATTGCATGTACAAGTACTAAAGAAAGTTTTGAACTAACCGCAGTGGATGTAACCGGTTCAATACTTTACGATACCTAACACACATATATATATATATATTTATGTGTTCGTATATACACTTACATATTTTGTGTTACTTGAAATGTTAACAGTCGCTTGGCCTCGCAACATATTTCCTGCGTGTAGGGAAACAAGCGCTTGGTACCCGTACATCGTCTTCATAAAATTCAGCCACTTTGTTCAGTCTTCAGACAGGTACAACCAACTCACATCGTCATGTATTCTTTTCCCGTTTGTCCATTTCAATATTACTATAGCGCTTAATTTATTATTATTATTATTATTATTATCGAATTTCTCACTTCTCAGCTTTGGCTCGAAAATATTCACCTATCCTGGGATGCAGTAATCAACAGGATTAGGCTCGGTGGTCTTATTTGTAGTTTAAAAAGTTTCTTACAATTGAACGTTTGCCAAGAATTACAGATTTTTGCAGTTGTGTATATGTATTGGGGTGCAGGTTAAGTTTTCTTAGACTTTGTGATAATGCCTTATAATTACTCCCGTAGATGATATTACTATCGAGATCACTTGTGCTGCCTTTTGCTTCCACATAGCACATACTTCATTCGCCAGTTCTTGGTACTTTTTTTTGTTTATCGTTTATTGTTTTGGCGAGTTTATGTGTATTCGGGACAGATATGTCTATCAAAAATTTGTACTTTGATTTCTTATTCATAAAGTTATGTCACGTCGATTAAAATGTTTATTATTATTATTATTTGTTTTCCTACCAATATTTTATACGCACTTCTTATTACCCCTGCGTGCTGTGTGACCGCCTACTTCGTCCTTCTTGAAATAAACACAGGAACAGTAGTACTAACACACAAAGAAGCTCTGCGCGAATAATTGCCTCGATCTTCACGTCTTTGCGCCTTTTTTCTATCCAGAAATTCTGATTCCTACCGAAACATTTTTGTACTGTATATAAACTGTATTAAAACAAGGCGTTAAAAGTTATTGGACAAGGCGTACTTTAATGTGTGAATAGGTTCGAGGGACTGCCGAAGTCAAAGTAAAATAAACTCTTACAAGAACTTAGGGCAGTCAAAGCCATGGAAAGGAAAGAGGGGAAAAATTTCAGTGTATAAAGATCATTTTTGATGGAACTCGTGTATATTTGATAGTAGATAACTGATGTTTCTCGTTTGGCAGTTGAGGAAACGAAAATAAAGAAACGTACTCTAACACATGCAAGACATGGCAAAACACTGAGCGTAAAAAGAAGCATTCTGCAAGATGGCTCCTTAAGGTATCAAAATGAAAGTAACCATCGGGATAAAAAGAAGGATACAGTGGCAGCAGAGTAGAAAGTAACTCTGAAGTTAGATGACGCCATAATAAAAGAAAGTATTTTACTTTATAGTTGATAACGTTGCAGCAACTTCGACTTTGTCAGACGACACAAAACGAAAAACACTCTAAGCCGATATATGAAAAGGTGAAAGGCTACAAAAAGCCGGAAGAAACCGATAAAAAAGGTGATGTTTGTTAAGGTCACTTAAAACCTAAGGAATTAAAATTAAGAAGGAATAAAAATGAATAAATAAATAAATATAAGAGTCTTCAAATACTTTAAATTTTTAGGCGCGTTGGAAAAATTGTGAAAAACAGCTATTAGATTCGTTATGTCTGTCTGTCTGTCCGTCCGTTCGCACGGAACAACTCAGCTCCCACTGGACGCATTGTCACAAAATTTGATATTTCAGTATTTTTCCAAACTCTGTGAACAAAATTCAACTTTCATTAAAATCTGACGAGAATAGCGGGTAATTTACACGAAGACCAATACACATTTATTATCATATCTCGCTCACTTTTTCTTAAAATGAGAAATGTTTCAAACAAAACTTGTAGAGAAAATCAAAACACACATTTTCTATTTAATGATTTTTTTTTAAATCGTGCCCCTGTGATACAACCGGACAGGCCACATTTGACAATATTGCGCATCCACATTGCTTACTGGACAACTAAGGGTAGAAACACGCACTCAGATTACGTAACAATTATTGTCTTTGCACTGCAAAAATATTTACACGAAAGTGCCTTAATGTTACGTTATACAAAGATTGTTCTTTTTGTTTTATTGTAACTTTATAAACTGATTAAACCTGTAGCGATTTACAGGCTCGTGTCGAGTCCCCAAAACAACAGCCATCTTGCTACAGTGGAGGATGATGACCATATGCCGAAGGAATGTAAAGGAGGAGGAGGAGGAGGAAGAAGAAGAAGAAGAAGAAGAAGAAGAAGAAGGAAAGGAATTAATGTTTTCAGTTAGATATGGTAGCAAAAAATTAATAAAACTGGTGATTCCACTTTCCGTGTAGTGTCCTGGAAAATAAAGCAATTCAAATTATGGTTGTATGTTGAATATCAAGTACATTTCTTCGGATATTCTTAACACTCAGATTTTGCCAGTCAGTAACCACCAATATAAATTATTCCATTAATGAATTACTTTCATTTACTTTGTTTCCTCTCCTTCTTCGTCTGAAGGCTGCACGGATTTTCTACTGGTTATTCCCATTTATATTTCATTGAAGCTACAAGCAGTATATTACTAAGAAGGATGTTATATGTATACCGAAATATATGACATCATAAAACTTATTGCAGCACCGTGCATTTTCGTAGAATCACTTCAATTCATCAACAAACGAATGCACATATAATTTCATATAAATTTCTTTTAAAACGCTTTAAAACACTTTAAAACACTCCGACATGTTTCGATCTTGTCAGATCATCATCAGGGAGCTTTGTTCTTTGCTAAAGTTATATTACAGTATTCACAACTCAATTCGTATTTGCAAACGAGGTGTTGTGGCAGCATATCTTGTTGCGTGGGAATGTGTTATGGAGCAGTGGCTAGGTGTGCGTCGTATGCTGAGTAATAAGAGCTTATTACTCAGCATACGACGCACACCTAGCCACTGCTCCACAACACATTCCCACACAACAAGATATGCTACACCTCGTTTGCAAATACTAATTGAATTGTGAATACTGTAATATAACTTTAACAAGGAACAAAGGTGCCTGATGATGGTCGGACAAGATCGAAACATGTCGGGGTGTTTTAAAGTGTTTTAAAAGTGTTTTATGTGAAATTATATGTGCATTCGTTGGTTGATAAATTGAAGTGACTTGACATCATATTCGAAAAAACCGGGATAGATGGTGGTAATTATCAAAATTACATTGGACTGCAAGAAAGAAAACGGTAGACATCCCTTTGACTGGTTAGGATTTAAAACAATCCAAAAACAGGGTAATGCTGAAAGTCACCGACGTAGCAATCACAACGTTAAAACGTATCAGTGGCGGATAGTGGGAATTTCTTATGGTAGGTTTGGAACTAGCTTTATTAAATGTTTAATGAAAGGGCCTAATAGGGTATTTCTCTAGCACAGCTACTCATACACCTAGGTTTAGAGTATATAGCAAGGTTAAATTTTTCACACACAAATAAGTGTTCTGCTCGACTATACCTGAGAAATAACTAAATGAGTTGTTGCACGACCTAAAGTCTTATTCTCAGTCTTCTAGGTGAGAGTTAATTGTGAAAAATTGAAGTCCTGTCAGTACTTCACCGTACTATTTCTCACGTTTTTCTTAGAATTGCAGCTACTTAAAGTAATCATTAACAATTATAGACTGAAAATATCTCGGTAAAATACCAGCTTTGGAAATGTTAGGAAAGGTAAACACATGTATGAAGTCACTCATGCAACATCTCTGTTTTGTATGACCGCAACCCGCCAGAGGACTTAACTGGTTAAATTCCCACCACTAGGCTTAGCTGCGCTGAAGACAACGCGCAACGTGTGGGTAGGGCACAGCTCAGTTGATCTCTGTAGCGCGTAGAGTCCCTTAGGTTTATCTGTATTTAAATTATTTCATTCGTATTATTTTAAAGAATGTAAATATTTCCTGAAGGAGACGTTTATTTAGATATTCATTTAATTTTTCTAAATATTTTTGGGAACGCAGCTGCCATTACGTGACACGCAAAAATCAAAACAGATAAGTTGTTCAACCCTATGTCATACTTCTTACAGTGTCAGCAGTTAAGAAACGCATATCCGAAAAACTGGATAACTGGCAGCGTTATGTGTACAGATCGAGGCAATTTCCTGGAGGAACTGAAGAGAACTACCACAAACCAGTCAGGACAGTCAGTCTCCGGTCTGGACTCGAGCTCCAAACCTCTCAAAAAGAAACAGCAGCGCAAAACTGTACCTTGACGCTCGGTCTGTCAGTCATCCGCGAACTACAAAAACAATAAAATATGAGATGAAGAGGTTCCGAGGGCAGCGTAGCCTTATAAATTACGGAGATTATGTTTTATTCTGTAATACGGGAAGGTTTATGTATCGGATGCTGCAACTAGACATATGTTAGAGACACAGAATACTGTAAAACTAACAGAAACTACAGAACAGGAACGAAAAAGAAGTTTTGTCATTAGTGGTGCGGTTACCGTCTTTGGTAAAATAAACATTCCCTTCACGAACACGCAAATTTTCACGTACAATTTAAGTGCAGATTGGTTAAAACAGAAGCATATCAAGGACTTATATCAAAGACCTGTTACTAATTTCTTTGATTAACTCAAGGAGAATGAGAGGGACGTAACTTTAGCATAAGCAGGTGGGATGAGAAGTTTGTTCGAAAGCTTAACTGTATAACCAGAGGGCAGAGGGCTTTTGGCATGTCAAGGCGAAGATGAAAGGATAATATTAAAATGGATATTAGACAAGAAGTAATATAGGATATGAAGTGGCTATACCTGGCTCAGGACAGTGGCTATTTGCTAGCTCTTTTGGACACTGCGATGAGACTTCGAGTTGAAGGTGACAGATAATCTTATTCAAAAGACGTAACCCTTTCCGTGTAACGAATAAGTAATTACTTTAGACATTAGGTACGAATTACTCGAAATATTTTATAAAATCAAGGGTAATAGTTGCATCCTATTTGTAAGTCTCAATGTTTTAATAAATTTCAATAAAATCTCTACTGGGATTCTCAGAATTTGTAAAAAAAAAAGAATGAATGCCGGTGAATAACATAATTTTAAAATCATAATTTACTTCAGAAAAAAATCAAATTTTACTGAAACAAAAAATAAAACTGACTTGTCACAAGAATGGCAAACACATTAGACACCTTCAAGATCAACATGTTCAGTGAGAAATAATTTTAGTATGGATAATAACAAACAAGTAAAAAGTACATAGCCAGTCACATAATGCATGAACATTATCAAATGGAGAAGAAATTTCTCTAATAACTTTCATAATTTTGGGCCTACCTCACGTAAAACACATCATGTTTTTCCATTGCTAAGCCCGCACGGTTAATGTTGTCAATGAAAGTAATCGGTGCTTGTCCTCAGAATCATAGCGAGCACATAAATATACCGTATGGGAAAGTCAGCATGTTTAATGTGAACATACTCATATGTGCCTGTTGTAAACAATGTGCTTTGAATGGTAAGAGGATTAAAAATCTCCTTTAGGGTATTAAAAAATTGTACGTCTCAAAATGCGCAAGTAAATAAAATACAGTATTATATTATTCGTGTCACACACTTTCATTCTAGCATAACTTCAATATTAATTTCTGAGGCCTAATTGCATAAAAGAAATTTTCGTGGAAATCCCATAAATAAATAATGGATGTGAGTCATATTTTGATGTTTTTAATTCGCCAGAGAAGCTGGTGAAGTGACTTCCGTTTGGGAAGGTAGAGTTTGGAAACGTTTACTTCACAACTCATTCCTAATTAAAGGCTGGTGCGCCAGAACCTACCAGATCCCAAGGGTTTAATATTATTGACCACTCCCCTTCGCTCCAACCTGAGTGGAGTTTTCTTTTTTATTTTTCAGTCAGCAGGAGCAACATCTGCCTAATGAATCTTTTAGGGATGAGATCAGCAAAGAGAACTATACTCCATTTTTAAAATACCTTGTCACTTCATATTTGCGAAACAAAAGGCGTAATAATGCAATTTGACGTTGGTATACATTATGGGTCCGCAAAACAGGCAAATTATTGCTGTGTGCAATGGGACATTATAAATATATCATTTCTATTTTTCGTCTTTTTTGTCAAAAGGGAAAGAGAAAGAGTTCCTTTGCTTTTCTGTCTAAGCAGCCTTGAATTCCCATTATTAGGTAAATAAAAATATAATAAAATATTATTATCACCTTTATGTAGGGTATATACAATTATGTATCTGAAACGACCTATATTTCTAGGGTATATAGTGTTGCAGTTGTACTGTACTTACAGTTCGTGTTACGTGTAATGTTATTTCGCCCGTGAAATATATTATTATTATTATTATTATAGACATGCAGACATTATTATATTATTGCATTCTAAATACATCTGAGACATTACTGTGTGAAACTAGAGATTGATCTTTCTTTATATCATTCATAAGAACCGTTAAATAAATTATTTAAATTGAAACTTCTATAAATTCGTGAGTTCCTGTTCTCAGGTTCCACCCACAGTTACTTTCTCCTCTATTTCTTAGGTATAAATTCTAAAGAACACAAATTTTAATTGCTCCCACATAAAGGCCGCTAAACCACAAAGCCAAAGTTAGGAATCTACCAGCACTGTAATTTTTAACTGATGCTGATTTTCACAAGCTGAAGGCATTTTAAAAGGAGTTAGGAATCAGACGGACCGATATATGAAAAGAATAATTCGTCCAAGTAACATAATGAAGCCGGTCCCAGTGGCCGTGTGGTCTAAGGCGTGGGTCTGCGGCCGCTCCCTTGCTGGGATTGTGGGTTCGCATTCCACCGGGGCATGAATATCTGTCTCTTGTGAGTATGGTGTATTGTCAGGTGGAGGTCTCTGCGATGGGTTAATCGCTCGTCCAGAGGAGTCCTTCCGACTGTGCTGTGTCTGAGTGTGATCGTGAAGCCTCGATAATCAGGACGCCCTGACCCACCAGTGGCTGCTGCTCCATGGGAAAAATTAAAACTTACTGAAAACAATTAATATATACCTAGTCCATTAAAATCCATTGAGCAATTTCCGAGCAAAATGTAAGGATGGATGAACAAAGAAATATTTAATTCTTATTATGTACTTATTTATAACTCATCTACACATAAGGAATACCGAATAATTAAACGAAAAATTACCTCCCTACCTGAGCACCCAGAAGGCTCCACAAATTCTGTACACGTATTCCAAGTTTTACACATTAGAACATTAAAACACATTCCTTGCAATAATATAAACAGCCAACTAGATGCAACAATAAAAAATTTTATTGGTAATTACAATCAGCTCAACATGTTTCGGGCGATAGTTTCGCGCATCTTCAGCAGTACTATACTGTGTTTACAGCTTGTGGTATAATGTACAGGCGATGTTGCCTGCTGGTGACACAAACAGGCAGCATCGCCGGTGATTTATACCACAAGCTGTAAACACAGTATAGTACTCCTGAAGATGCGCGAAACTATCGCCCGAAACATGTTGAGCTGTTTGTAATTATCAATAAAATTTGTTATCCTTGTATCTATTTGGTTGTTTATATTATTGTATTAATGATGCACGGTCGCACAAATATCAAATATTCCTTGAAAGTCATGTCAAGAACTGTTACAAGCATACATTCAGAAATAAAAAAATAAATAATGAAACCATTCTGAAGTATATATGACGTCACATTACAACAAAACAAGCTAAATAAAAATAGGCACTGGTTCAGTGCATGAAGACAACAGAATAATGAAAAATTACGTGAACTTAAATTGTACTTTTTAATTATGCAGTCCATTCCTCGGAACCAGAGCAGTGGATCTGGTGACTAGGCTACGGGCTAGATGATACGGGATTCGAAACCCGCTATGAGAAGGACAATTTAGTTTTTCTATAACGTTCACACCGGCTGTGGGACGAACCCGACTCCCAATCAGTAGGCGTTGGAGACCTTTTACCCAGGGTTAAAGAGACCAGGTAGGAATCGAGCAGTCAGCTCGATTCTCGTTCCAAGATTTAGAGGAGTGGAACTACATTTCTTCTTCCCCTGTATATCTTTACGGCCACTACACTTTGTCAGTCAGCACCTCAAGGAGAGAACATTACGCTTCAATTAGAAACATTATGCGGCTAATACCATGTAGAAGGTCCCTGTCACTACGGCATGGCGCGTCCTCAGGTTGCGGATAGAGGAACGGCCTCCGATAAGGAGGGTAGCTGCGAATAAATTGAATAAGCAGTCGGACAGCCGACGAGGGGTGGTCCTCCAGCGTTGGGGTTGGGCGAGGTGCTAACAACCCCTCCCTGTAAAAAACTTTGTTAAGAAACACCCACATGCAGGATGCTTGCTCTGTGCCCAGGATAGAGACAGGTGGTGGACGCTTGTGAGTGCGGTAATGAACCTTCGGTTTCCGTGAAATGCGGGGAATTTCTTGACTAGCTGCAAACCAGTTAGCTTCTCAAAAAGGATTCTGTACCATAGAGTAAATAAGTAAGTATGCGGCTAATACACCGTAGGAAAATACCTGCTGCTGAGCAAGAGAACACATAAATACATTGTGGAACTAATACATAATATTTAGTTTTAACCCTGGCGGTATACACACAAACTATTTCTTTATGGTGTAACATCTCTAGTTGGCCAGGATTTCCTCAATACCGAAGCTTCGCAGTCACACTCTGACACATCACACTCAGTAGGACTCCTTTGGATGAGTGATTAACTCGACGCAGGGACCTGTACCTGACAACACAAAACTCAGGGAAGACAGACACCCATGTCCCCGGCGGGATTCGAACCCACAATTTCAGCAAACGAGCAGCCGCAGAACCACACCTTAGAACACGCGGCCACCGGGATCGGCATGCATCAACTACAAGTGCTTACAAAGTTGATATAAAAAAACACCTCTTTGCTTCTGAATTGTCAGTTTCTCTAACCCATGTATCGTATCGCTCCTGAAAGGACAAGCTGTCGTAACCCATACAATTCGTCAAACTGAGATTCCCGCATTACTAGACAGTTGGGTTATAATCACGCCTTCTGTCAAAATGTTTTGCCCACGAACAAACTGCTTGTCCTTATATTTCCGTAAAAACATAACACACTTGAATGCTGGTCTGTAGAGGCTTAGAAAAGTTTTTTTCTGTCTCCTGTAAAATCGTGTTTCTGTGGGTTACGACAAATTTGTGTCGCTTGAACGATATATGAAACTTTGCAGTGTAATTCATAGTGATCTCAGACAGTGGGGGGTCAATTTGTACGTACATTCACGGTGTTACTCCCTTGCTAAGAGGACCGCGGTAACACAGTGGTTAAGGTGCTGTGCGACAAATCGGAAGGTCGCTGGTTCAGTTGAAAATTTTCGTTGACATAAAACCCTTCCGATCGTACTATGGCCCTGGGGTCGACTCAGCCTCTAACAGAAATGAGTACCAGGAGCACTTCATGGAAACCTCTGGGTCACTCTAGGCCTGTAACGGGACTGCTTTATCTTTACCTTACTTCGTTGCTAAGTTTATAACTTTTCATCTCCTATCGTGTCATTAACTTCAGACAACAAATTCCGTCGGTAAACAACACATTTCAGTTATCAGAATGAGCCCTGGTATTGCTTGCCAGAGATCGCACAGTTCACATTTGTACCTGAGAGCGTCATGCTATAACAGCAGGCTAGAATTTTAGGAACATAGCATTCATAATTAAGTAATAATTCATCGATGAGTAACTTAGTAATTTATTAATTAGAATATCTGAGTCACTACTCTTGATACGTTAAGCGACACTGGACATGGAAATTACAGACATTAGTAGAATTTATGACTACCTGTGTTACAAGCGTAGGTAATGGCAGTAAAATGTTGGCCCCCTTCCTATCTACTGTTACAGGACTCATTGAAAAGTTGCAGTTTTTCGAAAAATTAGACCTTATTTTGTGACAGGGCTGTTGAATTTTTCGTATATCCGGAAGGCGACGGATTTGGATATACATGTAGTTCGGTTCCTCGATTTTCTGAATTCACGTCTCTCTGGATTTACTCATTCTCTTCAGGCAATTCCAGAATTTTGCCTCAAAATATGTTACAGCCATGTTATACCACACGTCCCTGCATATAATTTGCACTTCGTCATAATATTCAATGTTGTACATTCTAAGTAACTGACGTGTCGTTAGGTAAGCCGTGCCACAAAGAGGTACACTACTTCTACCGTTAGAATTATTAATATTATGCACTACTCAAATTAAGCACACAAAATTTGTACTCTCATTTATGCCCTAAAATTTTCTAAGTACCACAATGACTCCCCTTAACCCTTAAAAATTGGTATGGATCAGGAAGCCTTTTGTTGTACTCGTGTGAACAGTGCGTTAACTAGTAATTAATAAATAATCGACGAGTTACAGATGCAGAGCGATAGTTACAGTAAACAATTTTCCGATTCCTAAATTAAACGCGATGAATTTCAAAAATAATTAATGAGGTTCAAACTACTAGATGTGTTTAGTCCTTTTTTAAATGAAATCATTCAGGTTAGCTGGAATACACTTTTTGTTTCATTTATATTTGCTTCATTTCAAATAACTTGTTTTAATTAAAATTATCATTGAACTTGGTTGGTTTTATTTCCATTTAATTCATTAGCGTGATTAGTTTTAAAATTGAAGGCGTGTGGAATATTAGAATATTAGAATATTAGAATATTATAAAGCAGTACTCCAAACTGGAGTTCGGTTGGTCTATTGCCGTGCAATACATTTTTGTATAGTTACTCAAGTTCATTCAAAAACGTCTTTATTGTTGCATCGTGCATTTTGTAGAATCACTTTATCACACTAAGTAATGCGCTTATATAAAATTTCACATTAAAACATTTAAAATCGCTCCAACATGTTTCGATCCTAAGATCATCCTCAGAGAGCTACGTTGTTCCTTGCTAAAGTAATTTTAAAAACACTCATTAATTAATTCCCTTATATTAATAGGGTGCTGTGGCAGCATTTCTGTAATACAAATTATACTTATTAAGTATATTGTCAAAATAATATGTTAAGAATATAAACAAATTAATATTAATTGATTTTTATACACAAATAATTAGGCTATATGTATTGAAACAAGGCTTATGCTTACCTTGTCGTGTAAGGGTACGTCTTTGAGAATGCGCCTGACTATAGGTGTGCGTAGTGTGTTAATTAATGAGTGTTTTAAAATGACTTTAGCAAGGAACAACGTAGCTCCCTGAGGATGATCTTAGGATCGAAACATGTTGGAACGTTTTTAAATGTTTTAATGTGAAATTTTATGTAAGTGCATTAGTTGGTGTGAAAATTAAAGTGGTCCTTCAAAAACAGTTATTTGCGGAACAAATGAAGTCACGGATACAATGTTGTGTTTACAGATTAAAGTAAACTAGATACGTGAGGTAATTTCACACAAATAATTAGTCTTTATTTTTGTACGTAACGAAGTAGGAAATAAAGGGTAAGAATAGTTCGGTTTTAAATGAATCTGCCCAAATTTTTTATGTACACGTTCCACTGTTCCAGCAGAGGAACTAAATTTACAGCCAGGAACGAGAGTAAGATGGAAGGACACAATTAAAATAAAACTGGGATAAAAATAACGTGAGGTTAGGAGATGGATTTACCTCGCCCTTGATCGTGTTCGTTGGAAGCTGGAAGCGGGAAATCTGAGGCGTTTTTTTTTTCTCTTTGTTGATATGTTTCCCTTTCCAGAAACGGAAAAGTAAGTGCTTTATTTCAGTATTCTCCTGTTGTCCACTTTTGTGTTTTCCCCTCTAATTCAAGTTCTGCACATCTAAGCAAATTTTTTAGAATCTTCGCATGAATCGTAACATTAAATGCCATCATTCCTAAAAGCCAATATGTTTTGATTTCCCACAGCCATAAATAAGGATATGGCAAAGGCGCAAATATATGAAGCGTAATTGGCACTATTACGATTCATAGTCCTGAAATTACGAAAAGAAATAGACCAGCAAATCTACTAACCTTCTACAATTAACATTTTGTTTAATGTAAAATAAAAACATGGTTACTATAAGAAATGTTTTAACTTCAAAATCTTTGATTTTTAACATAAAAACATTGGATCTACATATCACTCACTGAATGCATTAGTGGCAAAGCCCCAGAATTTCCGATTCGGAGTTAATACTACGACTGAGCTCAAATATATAACAACTAAATCAGAGAGTAATGACTTCTAGCAATGTAGGTCTCAACTAACAAATGTGCCGGTATTGTTGTAAGTAATTATTATATTCTTTTATTTGGACCTAGGAGGGACGAGGTAACGTCGGAATGGAAGAGATTGTATAATGACGAGCTAAATGATTTGTACTCCTCACCCAATATTTTGCGGGTGATAAAATCGAGAAGAATGAGATGGGCTGGGCATATGGCGTGTATGGGTGAGGAGAGAGGGTTTTATAGGGTCTTGGTGGGGAAACCGGAGGGAAGGAGACTACTGGGGAGACCTAGGCGTAGATGGATGGATAATGTTAGGATGGATATCCAGCAGGTGGGGTGTGGGTATATGGACTGGATTGGGCTGGCCCAGGATAGAGAGAGGTGGCGGACGCTTGTGAGTGCGGTAACGAACCTTCGGGTTCCGTGACGTGCGGGGAATTTATTGACTAGCTGCAAACCAGTTAGCTTCTCAAGAAGGACTCTGCACTATGGAGTAAGTAAGTAAGTAATTATTCTTTAGCTATCAAATTTGGGTTGTACTACTATATCATTCAGTGATAGACAAGTGTCATTTGATTTTAACTTACATTATTACGTTATTTGAGCGTGGGCTGGGTAGCTCAGTGGGTATAGCGACTGACTACGGGCTGGACGGTCCGGGATCGAATCCCGGTGGGGACGAGATTTACGGCCGCCCGAACCGGCTCTGGGGCCCACACAGCCTCCTGTACAATGGGTATCGGGTCTTTCCCGGTCGTATAGTTCGGCCGGGGCGTGCTGCTGACCACTCACCCCCTTCTAATGCCGCAGTCATGGAAGAGTAGAGCTATACCTCTACCAACCTTCTGGGCTACACCGGGTCTATAACGGTATCACTTTACCTTACCTTACGTTACTTATGCACTATGTATTTTATCCTGGTTTCAAGTAAACAAAAAATAACAATGATACGCAACTTTAGGCTATTTGTGTAAATTTAGGAAAGAAATTCTTCATAAAACATAGAAATCTGTAAAAGTAAAATAAATTAACATATCTGTTAGACAAGAAATGGATAGGACGCAACGTCAGTGCTAAGAATAGCACTCTGAACTCTATTGCTTCGTTCAGAGTATGTTACACAAACAACAAAGGAATGCCTAAAGTTGCTGGTTGCTTTTTCCGGCTTGTTTTTTCAGAATGTGTCCCATCATTCTTAACGTAACGGGACAGAAATAAAAACGACCTTCGAGAAATTTATAAGCATAGTAATTTAGTGGACCAACAGAAAGTCAATTAATAAAAGGAAGAAAGGGAAGAAAAGATGAGGGGAAAGCATAGACAGTGAAATATTGTCTTCCTAATTAACAATATACCGCTTGTACGTGACATAAATGTAGCTGGTAAAGTGGAAAAAAAAAGGAATGGAGTATAAATGTTCCCATACTTGTATTTAAACCGAGTGTTATATGAATATGAAACATAACTGAAATTAAAAAGAAAAGAAACTTTAAAGTCTATATTAAGTTCACTGGAAAAAGATTTTAATATTTTAATGTCAAATTAATCATTCTGTGTGACTTAATTGGTCATGAGATTTGTTCGTCTGTCTGTCGAATATTCCAAGCTTCCTCTTATTATGCATTGAACAATGTAACTAAATCCAAAAATAAATTCTGAATTTATAAAATGTAGAGCCAGGAAATACCACTACTGCTGAAACATATTTTGCATTGCACAGAAAAGTGTTTACAAAACTATAATGTTATCGTTCTCACATGACTTCCAACAACGTGTGAACCTATCAAGTACGAAGAGTCATAAAAGCACGTTAACATCTATAATTACGTCCAGGCTGGTAAGACTGCATAGATGTTGTATCACTTCTGTGCGTTTTGACAATGCTGGCAATAAAAGTGAACAGTTACGTGCCATTCTTGATGCGGAATTAAAATAATGCAGAATTCGCTGAACCTAAAATGTGCTATTAAAATGTTGTCATTCCAGAAAACTTAAAAATTGTAGAACCGAAAATGAATCTGCGTTATATACAGTTAAAGAAGCAAAAATAAATCTGCAATGTATGTATGTATATGTACACACACACACACATATATATATATATATATATACGTAACACAAAGTTGAGAACAATAGAGTTTAAACCAATATAACAATCACGGAGGTGTTTTTATAGAAGGGAGGAAACACTCAAATTTTATATTGATATCTCTTTTAGCTGATCCAATCAATATACACTACACCACAACACTACCAAAACTAATACTGTAACATCATACAGGACCATCGTAAAGACAGTCTTCAGGCGAGTGAGGTTAATTAATTTTCGCTCTCACGCTGGCACTAATCGTAATGATGCGTTCCGCGTCACGGGGTTCAGCCATAGATGGTAGAGCCCTGTGTGAATCAAATCAAACATAAATTAGTAGCGCTGTAGAGTATTTAGCAGAGGGCTGTGTTTGCGTGTGACCCAGTTTCATTAACCACAGACACGCGCTATGGAAATGGCGCTTCCTGGATTACTATAAAATGGAATAAACAGGTTTCCGTTCTGCAGCTAGAATAACATGGACAACGTCCAGTTCAATCGTATATATCAACAAGCTGGAATGTGTTTTTTTGGTAAAGGCTGTTTCCATCACTACAGTTTATTCTATGGAACATTCGAGAAAAATCCATGGCGCACAACACTGGTTCAGATTTTCAGATTACTTTCAGATTCCGTCACGCAGTCAATAAATCCTTTGCCTTCTACGAAACCCGGAGTTTCATTATCATGTTCACAGAAAAGGCACTGGCACTTTATCCTCGCTAAAGGATTCTCAATCATAAACTCAAAGAAGGTTTCTTTATAGTTAATTTAAGTGGTGTCTTTGCTTGTGTACCATTATCGTTCCTACGTTGTTTCTTACTTGAAGTATTAACGAATGAAAATTGTATATATTCGCCTTATTAATATATATTTCCGTCAACACAAATATATAATAAAGGCATGAGTTAAAGCTAACGCGACATGTTTCGACTTAAAAAGTCATCCTCAGGCTAAGCTAAGAAACATGAAGTTCTTTACATTGTTGTTGCGTGCATTTGGGTTCCCAGATGGCTTACAATTTTTGCTGTGATTCGTATCATGTACCTAACTTGATTTATATCTATTATACTATTGTAATTATACAAGGGTGAAGAATGTGACGTGTCAATAACTTGACCCTGATATAATTACAATAGTATAATAGATATAAATCAAGTTAGGTACATAATACGAATCACAGCAAAAATTGTAAGCCATATGGGATCCCAAATGCGCGCAACAAAAATGTAAAGAACTTCATGGTTCTTAGCTTAGCCTGAGGATGACTTTTTAAGTCGAAACATGTCGCGTTAGCTTTAACTCACGCCTTTATTATGTAGTTGTGTTGACGGAAATATATATATTAATAAAGTGAATATATAGAATCAATACACAACGGGATGACTTCATTAAAAAAGAATGAAAATTGTTTCTTGTTTTATCCCATTCTTACTGCATTTAAGGCCAAAATGTCAAATCCGGGACCTCCCATCAATGACACTTAAATACGAAGTTTCTATCTAAGAGCAATTAACAAGGCCGCACCACTCCATACAGCAGTGACATAACACTTATACAGAAAGACAAAATACACAGCGAGGAGTTTTCGGTTTTTTGTATCAACGACACTTCTCAGAATTTAATAAAAATCCAACTAGATGCAACATTATGTAGATATTTATTTACTGCAAAGTTACTCTACATGTTTCGGGTGTCACAGCACCCATCATCAGGAGTACTAAAAACTGTAACCGCAGCCTCCGGTACAGGTCATAATACTGGTGCAGCTACTTCC
>Ga0123357_10002670_pt1 | contig 20072 bp, 12 predicted proteins | sample TergutEmb28metaG_FD_89873 | JGI IMG/M metagenome (GOLD analysis project Ga0123357, IMG submission 89873) | Embiratermes neotenicus P4 segment gut microbial communities from Petit-Saut dam, French Guiana - Emb289 P4 | ecosystem: Host-associated > Arthropoda: Insects > Digestive system > Gut ... | reverse complement strand
TTGTGGCGAACAAAATCCACTATTTCAGTTAGCTACCGACTACAGCCTTACGTAACCACCTACCCACAACTGCGCATACCATACGACTCGCACAAACCAGTCCTGACCTAGCCACATTGGAACCTTACGTAACTACCTAAGCTCAACCGATCAATACCTACCACTTGACTTGCACAAACCAGTCCCGATCAGGCCATGTTGGAGGGAAGTAGCTGCACCAGTATGTGAGTACTATATTAACCTTTTGATGCCTAACATCGACTATAGTGGTCGTACCGCACCGCTAACCTTTAAATATTGCATTTTATATATTTATTCAACAAATATAGGTACTGAAAATTTTAAACATTGTATATACTCTCCGTTTTTTCCTCTTCAAAATGCAGTTTGTTTCATTAATCTAATGTATTTGGTTCCTGTATTATTCAGATTTTATATACAGGATGTGCTAAAATTAAAAAAATAATTCCGGCGCCAAAAGGTTAACTGACTCCATCCATTGAATCTTCCTATTATGCCTTTAACTATATCTATTATCCAAAGAGTTTTTAACTTTTAATTTTTAACTTATAAACTTCCACAATATTGTACACTTAGACTTTTGTAAATATGTTAATGTACCACCACCCATTACTACCAGAAGTTAACAAGCCTGCACACACTGTTTGTTCATTCCAGTTAATCCTTGTATTTTACAGTATGACCTGTACTGGAGGCTGCGGTTACAGTTTTTAGTACTCACGATGATGGGTGCTGTGACACCCGAAACATGTAGAGTAGCTTTGCAGTAAATAAATATCTGCATACTGTTGCATCTAGTTGGATTTTTATTAACATTACATTACTGTCGTTGATACTTGTCTCACTGGGTACTGGACATATTTATTTGCAGGCATGTTTGGCTGTGGTTCAGTATGTTGGAAGCATGGTGGAAAGGATCAGGGATAGCGTAGATGGTAAAAATGTTGAAGCCCTCATGACGGAATTTGGTGCACGTTTCCATCGTGTTATCTATGAACATCTCCAGCAGTTCCAGTATAACTCAGCTGGTGAGAGAATCTGTAAATTTAAATATAAATGTTGTTCATGGTCATATTAGGAGAATATTAAATTCTGTATATGCTTCATATTTTTAAAAAACTTTTATCATTCTGTTACTTTCTAAATCATTTATGATTATGACTTAGAAAACAGTTTTGCTGTTTGTTGTTTATAGGTATGAAATGAGGTATATTACTTTAAGGAAAGAACCTAAGAGGCAAGTGTCTGAAAACACATTGTTCAGAAAAAAAATATGAACCTAAGAAGGATGAAGTAGGAAATTTAGGCTATTACAAGTACATAATGAAGAACTTCATGTTGGATGTGGGCCTAATAATGTGGTCAGGTTAGTGTAATGCAGGGGGCTCAAGCAGACTGGCCATATATATAAACTGGGAGTGTCAAGTATATATACAGAGATTGTGTGGAGAAAGTTGGAAAACTGCAGAATCTGAGAGGATAACATTATTGTGGATCTTAGAAAACTAGGTTGTTGATGATGGAAGGTGGATAGAATTTTGCTGAATTGCATGCAGTGACAGGCTTTGGTGTTAGTCGGTGTTGGACTTGCTGCTTCTGCTGCTAGAGTTAATGTACTTACTTTATTACACATAGTTTTGAATAAATGAAAGAGTATGAATCAGCCACTCTGGAGACAGTTGTGGATGAACAGGTTACGCGTTGATTCTTGGGTAATCATATATGTTTGTATGAGCATGACCAACATCATGCCACATCATTTTAGTGGGACTGCCAGACACATTCATTATGTTACATCTTCTGCTAATGATGTAAAGGTAGCAAGACTAGTTGTGCACTCTTGTTTATGTCAAGGATAGTGTATTCTCATCTGATGGCAAAAGGTTGTTAAGGAAACATGATTCATTGGTTTGTAACAGTGAATGTACAGAGAACTGTCTGAGAGAAAATAGTTGTTGAAATATATATATATATATATATATATATATATAGCTGAAATGATTTTATAACAATGAAACAGTTAATGAAGATACAGTACAACTCTTAAAAAAATTCATCACTGATATTGAATATTGTATCAGCAGAGGGAATCCATATGAGTTAGAAATTCCTGATGCAAAACAATATAAATGACCATTTAGGATTTATCCTTTTGAACATTGCTGCTGCTTAATGAGCCCATTTTGACTAGGTTTTTAGAAAGGTCTTGAACATGTAATTGCAGCTCCTGTTCTGAGAGCCTTCCATTCTGAATATGTCTTTCAATATGCAGGAGTGTATAGGTTTTCTTTCAAATCTTCAATTTTTTTATGAAATAAAAATAATTACCAGTTTGTCATTGTGTGCGTGTGCGCGCACGCATGCACGTGCATCCACACGCATGCAAATCCATGCATCTATGCAGGTTCCCACAAAATTATTACTCAGTTATGAGGAAATTTAATGATTAGTATTATGCAATTGGCCATTGATTAAAGAAGGAACACTGTGTAATTTAATCTGTATGTGTCACATACTTAATTTTTCAGGTGCAATGTGCGCAATTTGTGATGTCAATGAATATAGAAAATGTGTGAAAGAATTCAAGGTTCCATTGGTGAACACATTATTTGATACACTTCATGCACTGTGTAATCTGCTTCTAGTAAAACCTGAAAATCTAAAGCAAGTGTGTACAGGAGACCAGCTGGTAAGAACATGACAGTATACCTTTTTTCTCTCATTACATACATACATACTTACATGTGGCTTTGAATTTAGGAATATATCAGCAAGTTTGGTGGGGAATGTATGAAATTAAATTGATGTCTGTAATGTATTTTGGAGGCCAACTATTAGTGTGGTTTTTTTTATAATACCTGCAACTGGAGCAACTTCCTACAAGCTGGACAGTCTAGGGTTCAAACCCCAGCTGGGGCAAGATTTTCCATACCCATCCAGACCAGGCCTGAGGCCCACCCAGCCTTTACACAGTGGGTACTGGGTCTCTTTCCCAGGCATACAGTGGCCAGAACACGGCATTGACCACGCACCCTCATCTAACACCGATGGTATAAAAAGGGTAGGGCTTGATCTCTACCCCCCATGCCTTCATGGCATTTCATGGGGTGCACTACATCTGTGGTCTATTGTCATTCTGGGTCTCTGACTGCCTGACAAGGGCTAAGATGACCTCATGGTGGGTGGGATTCCATCTCCTCCCAGCAACAGAGAGTTGCTGGCATATCATAGTTGAATGACTAGGCTAAGGACTAGACAGCCGAGGAATTGTACAATTCCTGTCAGAGGCAAGAGATTTTTCTCATCTCCATAGTGTCCAGACCAGCTCTGGGGGTCTACCCAGCCTCTTGTTTAGAGGGTATCAGGGGTTTTTCTTCCTAGCATAAAGTGGCCAGTGTATGAAGCTGATAACTCACATGTACCAGTTTCCTAGATTAAGAATGAGTGAAGGTATACCTGTACACCATATGCTTCCATGGTGTGCTAAGAGGTAACTTTTCTCAGAAATAGGATGGTGGTGATGTTTGAAAGGTTTTGTAGTAATTTTAACCCTCTCTCCTACCTCCTGAACTCACCTTCCTAAAGAGGTAGGGTTGAAGATGTGGAGTGAATGTCTGTCTTTGGAAGAGTTATGAACCCTTGGGTTCTATACAAGGCAGGGGAATTTGCTGATTAGATGAGTGACTATAAGCTTCTTAAGAACTCCCATGTTTACACTTAGATATGCATTAAGTATGCCCATTTTTTTTCAGGCTGGCCTGGATCGTTCAATCCTTTTGAATTTCATTCAGCTTAGAAGTGATTACAAAACACAGAAGTTAGCTGTCTCACTTAAGGGCTTAGCTACATGAAAGTGGCAAACGAAGAGCATCCCAGGCCCTCCTGTCTGTCAGTGTGTAAGAGATGGATGTATGGAAGTTAACACACATCAGTATTTGAAGCTGAAACAGTAATGGAGCATTCCAGTAGATGATATTCACCAAATTGAAGCTGTATAGTGATTTGTAAATGCTGTTACATGACAAGCCCAAAAACGAGCAGTGTATGAAGTATATAATGTTCACAGCATATAAATTATAAATTAGTTAGTAATTAATTAATTATAAATTAAAATATTTCTTTCCATAGAAATACATGATCGCTATCAGATGGATAATTTTCTGTGCACATTAGGTGCATGATTTGAGGTTTCCATGGCAGTAACCATGAAGATCACAGAAGTCAGTAGTCTTCATAGATTAGATGTTTTATTTTTATGAAATTTGAGAACTCTTAATTTAACATCTCCCAACACATCAGAAATAAAAATAATTCAGAATGTAATATTATTATAAAAGACAACACCAAAAAATGCACAATATTATGTATAATTTTACTATTAAAATATTACAACTCCAACATGTTTTGACCCTCTCCGGGACATCTTCAGGAAGTGTACATCAATTATATGTATAAAACATAGATTTTGTATAAATAAGTTAGGCCAAAATTAGGTTTGATTTTGTTTGATGGTTTGAAGGTTGTAATAGAGACACAAATATGAAGAATTGTTCCATATACCGTGGTTCTGTAAGTGTGTAGAATTACAAATGTTTATTTTGTAGAAGCAGCTTGTGTATGGTGCAAATGTAAGCAGAGTACGACAGTTGCACATACACAGTAACTACAAAGGTTTTAGTATACAGTATTTACTCGAATGCACAAGGTTTTCTCCTTAAATTTGGTGCTTAAATGTATGAGGTCATCTGACATTCACATTTAAAACTCTAAACTGGACTGCACAAAACTGCTTCACTGTAAACCGGACCCTGCGGAGCCTACCGTCATGTGTAGACACATGAGAAAACACAGCATGACTGAAGTTAACTGAGACCTTCTTCTTTAGACTAAATCCATCATCTAATACCTTAAGATTCACGACATTTTGGAAGGTGGTTCTATTTCTGTCTTCAGGCAAAGAAGCACCTACCTTGGTGGACCCCATAGAGTGAGGTATTCTCAGTCACTGGGCGCCACAGAAACAGTAAACTTCTTCAGATACACACCTGAGAACAGCTCTAGTCCATATAACAGGAAAATGGTTATTGAAAAATTAAAAAGTGACTTCAAGATTCAAAAATAAGACCTGGACCAATCTACAAATTAAAAACCATTAAAAGAGCCATGAACTCAGATTGATCAGACCACCAAAGACACAACACCAGAATCCAGAACACACACATTTAAAATTCGTAACACCAGTAACACCATCTGTAGAGAAAATTGTGAATCCTCTTCATGGATTCATGTAAGTTTATAAAACAAGAAATATAAATGTATTATTTAGTCATTGTGGATCACAACAACATAGCAACACACTTCACTAAAAGTGACTGTGAAGGGTTTTTCAGAAGTGCTGTAAATCCAGTGCAGTGTATGAGACTGATGATATGTTATGGAATGACTGTGAAGACAATGGGAATGGTAGTGGTGATTGTGAGGAAAATGAAGGCATTGACTGTAAAAACAGAGACAGTGACACTGTTTGTTAAAGGTAGATAGAATCTGACATGCTTTGTGTATTCAGTATATGAAATTAACTGTACAGTATTTTTTCTTAGCAGACATTTTATTACTGAGGGGGTCATCTTAGATGAGAGTTGTCTTGCATTCAGGTAAATGCGGTATATGTGGAACTTTTGGCAGTTTTCAACAAGCAATAAGGAAACTGTAGAAATTGTACAAGCAGTGTCAACACTTACATGGATGTTTGAATAGGACTGTACAAAGGAAACATGAAAGAAGTAAAAGAAAAGATGAAATTTTTGCATCAGTTGCAGGATACACATTATATGATTACAAAACAAGTGAAGAAATGGGAAAAAAATAAAACTGTATGTATACAATTTAAATGGCATTGTTGTGGATTGCAGATGTAAATAGAGACAATATTTATGATGAATGCATTGCCAAGTTAGTATATGAATACATTCCAACTGGCAAAAGGAATGTAGGACAACCAAGGAAAAGGTGAAGAGAAAGAACAACACCCATGAAGGCGGTACAAGCTGGGATGGCTTAAACCCTGTAGCTGATGATAGCCAGAACAGTTTTGAAAATGTGTCTGCTATTGTTCCACACAGTTAGTTGTAGTTAAGGAGATAATGCTGTGGCAAGTTTAAGCCTCCATGCTGAATCTAAATACACCTTGAATTCAAAGAAGTTTGAAAATATCCTCGAGTGTCACAGGTTACAGTACCCTGTACTGTAAAATCTGATTTACTAGGGTAAGAAGAATTGGGGATGTCATGGTTTTTTAAGTTTGTTGGGCAGTCCAGTTGGAGTTGTTTCAGTATAAAATCATCATTGCTGACGCCTATTGTGATGGAGCTATCTCTAACACGCATGATTACACATGCAGTGTTTTGCTGGGCTGATAGTCTGATGGTAATCTTATGGCAGGTCTGTGTGTGGGCAGCTTGCTTGCAGCCTCATGTATGAGAGAATGAATATTCCTGCAGCAGTGACAGATGTCTTTCTAAAGATACGAGTTTGTATTCGACCTGAACACATCACTTTTATTCCACCGAATGCCTCTTGTGACATGCATTTCCAATCTATGTGTTCTGTTTCACATTCTGACTACAGTACGAGTTTAACATTCATATGTCTCTGCATCGCTAATATATTCTCAGAGTACAACCAAAACGATGCAACTTTTCTCGATTTAGTTATTTCTGTAAGACGTTCTACATGTTTCAGACGGTTTTTCCGTCCATCATCAGGAGCTCAAAACTGCACATAGTGTCAGGCATTTGCCAGACCATTACTGCTACCTGCTGCTAGCCTGGATGGCTAAATAAGTCTGGTGAACTAAGTGACCACACATGTGGACCTGCAAAGTCAACCCAACAACTTTCTAGTACTGATTCTTTTACTAAGGTGCTAACTGAAATGAGATGGAGTGCTGTTGTGTCACAACCATGTCTAATCTGGCCTGGGGAGGTGCATCTGCCAAAAGAAATGGTAGCTCATCCTTTAAGAAATGCCGGTACTCCACTGTTAAATGTCCATCAAGAACAGCTGGTCATCAATAAGACTGAATGGCATGTTCAGTGAAAAGCAGTGTTCAAAGCTGCTAACATTTAGATGCCAAGGATTAAAGTAGCAAATGTTAGCTCATGTTATACCCTGGCGCTCATCACAATCCAATGGCAGAAATCTGCTTGACGTGAGCAACTGTCAGGTTAGAGAGTGTGCATATAGTGGCATGTAGGAAATTTCATTATACTTGTATTTGAGGTGAGTGCATGTGCTAGACAATTTGGCAAACACTTCTTCCTGAATGTGGGTTTTTATCACACATCCTGGTGCACAGAGTGAATTGGTGCCACATACTGCAATCGCTGAACACTGCTCTGCTTGGGAGGCAGCAGTTGGGGGAAGACACCTAACCATTGCCTGTATTCGTCTGCTTTCCAACATTGTAGTAGCTCTTTGCAATCCATTGCGGCAGAATCCTCATACCTGATTACGAAAACTGACCAAGTTTTTGAAACAAAGTTTGGAAAATCCCACGATGCTGGAGAATGTCTAAAATAATACTCATGTTCACTGTATCACCATCATCAGAAATACTTGGACTTAATGTAAATTTTGTGTCCTGAGTGAGTGGTACACATCCAAACCAATCTGTCCTTGACTGAAGGAAGATAACAGTATTAAATGAGGATTATGAATTTTGTATTACTTAATACTTGCATTTACATTCTTCTTTGTTCAGTTATGAAGTTACAATTCCAAAAATTTTCTCTTATTAAATTTTTCGCAGAATTGCAGGAAATTACAGTTCATTTCACTTTACCCTTTATACAGGAGTGCTGATAAGTCCTTAGCCTGACCAGGAAGGAAACGAGCTAATGTTTCTGTCAGAATGGCGTGAATTTCCTTGCTTTGCAGGAAAAAAAACTTGATGACAGCTCGCTTCTCGATGTTGTTGAAATCACGCTTGTCCCTGACATGCCTCCGAGCTTGTTTCCTTTCTGGACGGACTAAGGACTTATGAGCACCCCGGTATGTTAAATTAGGTGGCAAGTCACAACTGCTGTATAACTTTTGCTCTTTTCTAGTACCGAGCAAATTTAATAACTCTCAATACAAAACTTAAGAGGGGTTCAGCCAACAGTTTGACATTTTGTTCTATCATTTACACCATTGTTTCTGAAACTTTTTTTTTTTGGTGGAAAACTTTGTTTTGAAAATTACTGTTGACACACCCAACTAACAACATGCACAGACACTACTAACAATTAAATTGGTAGAAATTTACACTGATCTAGTCAAAACTGTAACTGAACAAACAAAACACAGTGTATTTGAGCTAAGTCCTTTAAAATGAAACTTATTGTGTCATATCTGGTTTGTGTACAATCATTTCTTTGTTTTGTTTGTAAACCACTACTTTCCCCAATGTTTCAATAACTACAAGTTACTAGCAGCTAGCCAGGTGAGTGCACTGTGTGATTAACCTATTTCTCTAAAACATATCTTGTCATTGCACTGCATAATTAACATATTTCACTTATTCTGGAATTTTGTGAAAATAGAATTCAACATTACAGAAAATACTTGAAACTCTCTGTGTAGCTGATGGGCTCTGCACAACACATGTTGGAACCAACGATTTAACTGTTCTGTGATACAATTCAATGCTTATAATGACCTGGAACCAATGAATTAACTGGCTGGCAGTCAGCAAACATCACCTTGTGCAGTAACATAAGCAATCTCCTGTTACACTGACACCGTGATACGCGAGTTTGTTTTGGTCAATTACTGCATTTTTACTGGCGATCAACCGTAAGAATTCATTCAAATGCAACACATACAATACTGAACAATGCACGTTTCTTGTTCAGAATTAACATTTCGGCACATGCTCCTAAATTTCCTCAGCAGTATCTGGATTCACCATTACCCAGTGAAAGGCATAAAAAGTGACATAAATTGACAGGAAGAGACACCAAAGTGTGTGTTAAATACCAGAAAATTTCCCAAGACATCCAAAAAGATGAGTCCAAGAACATAACATAAGTAGTCCTGTGAACTTGATCTCTAAAGCATCCACTTTTTATTAGCCACAAAAAATCTATAGTCTTATCAGTACTATGTACCATCTCCATCCTGCAGATTCAATTCTGTGACATTCTGTAATTGGCTTTTCATAAAATATTCACACCAGTATAGCTGACCAGCTTCTTTACATGATGGAGGAAGACTGCTTTCATCTCGGTTACATAAACTCACACAACATGCCACTGGGATACTGATACTCCATTCAGTTGTACCAAAAAGCTTTGAGTATGGTGTGCTGTAAATGCTAAAAGACTCACATAACACAATGCAGAATAGTATATGAATGAACTTGAAAAGAATCAACAAAAGCAAATAGTTATGTACCTTTTAGGTAGTACACAAAGCAGAATGTCCAGTATGGTACTGGTCATTTTTAATGAATGAACAGCTATCAGTAAAGGACTATGGCCATTGCATTCTCAGAATTTGAATGCATATGATTTTTATTTGTGGAGAAACTTGAAACAACTACATGAACTCTGGATGCTATATAGATTTAAATCTAGAATGTCTAGAAATCACAGAGGGTCAACAATGTGCAATTATTCATTGGGCACCTGGCTCATGAAGATGAGACCACCACTCTCTCTTTACCCTTATCCTCCTCATGTGGAGAATATGGTGAGCTCCTAATAATGCCAGCAAATGGCAGCTGGGATTTAACTCGGAATTTAAAGTGTTAAGCACCACATTCTAGAAGATACAGAACTTGAACTTGCCATGGAATTTGTTACATCTGTGAGAAATGTGCATTGCTGTTGGAGGATACTTTCAGCAGGTATAGTGGTATGAGGGTACATAGAGTGGCTTTAGTGCAAACATATTTTCAGCATGAGTGGAACCTAGCAGTAGGTTTTTCTTTTTATTGAAGAGAGGCCATACCTGGTTGGCATCTGCCTATATGAACAAGCTGTAACGAGGCAGAAATGAAATTAACCATTTTTTAATACTTTGTTTTATATTAAAAAGCCTTAAAACAGATCAATAAAATAATGCTGAAAATGAAGTAAACATGCTGTACTGTTAAAACTGGTAGTTATGCAAACTGTAATGAACTCCTTGTTCAAACTGGGGGACTCTCCAATCTTTTTTTAATATCCTGGGTTTATAGTTTAGCACATCTATATACTGTATGAATTAGGTAATGTATAGCCTCTAAATTGTACTCTACCACAGTGATTAAACATCACAGCATGTGTAGCCAACAAAAATACCAGGATCAACATTTCTTCAGTGGCATTAAAAACAAAAGTATATGATGATAAAAAGCAAAGCCAATGTTTGGTAGTACACAGTTCTACCAATATATTGTTATAAATACTGACAATTTACATAGCGTAACAGTGAAGTCTCCTATACAAACACAGTTCTCATGTTTTCACAAGTTTCTTCTCATTCAACTGTAACACACAACATACATTAAGATCCTTAATATTTGTATAAAATAAACCAAAACTGAATTTTTAAGCTTGGAACTTTTTATGTTTCATGAATTTTTCTTACTGCACTTTGAGACGCTGGGAGGTATTAACCTAAACTACGCAAAACAGAGAACAGGTGTAAATTTTGTAATATGATCATCTCACGTTGAGTTATGTAAACAGTACACATAAATGACTTGGATATCAGTTAGTACATGATCTAATATAAGACACATAAAAATTATACATTCATTTTCCTGCACAGAACACACTCTCATAACACCTGTCTTACAGTACAACAGATAGGTGGGTAAGGGTCTGAAGTAACAATTACATCAATAACAGTCACCATAACTAAGTGCATATGTATTTTTACTGCTACAACAAGTTTCCACCATTTAATGAGTCGTCATTAGGCTAAAATACATTTGTGTATCCCCTTTCTTCTGTCTTATACACAAATGTACTTTAGCCCGATGATGGCCTGTTAAAAGGTAGAAACATGCTGAAGCAATAAAAAATACATATACACTTAGTTGTGTCGACTGTTATTTACATGATTATTAATGAGAAAAGAAATGGGCTGTCCAATCTTTTAAAAATGGTCTGAAGTACATAATTAAACACTGAAGATTCTCTTGATTGCAGAGAACTATAAATTCATCCAATTATTACACTTCTTATACCTTCCCTGGACACTGGAAAAGTGCACATGGATCAATCATTGGAGTCTATATTCTCAGATCTATATGAAATGTGAATTAGTTCACAAAAACTTTAAATTACTAATGGGTGACAAAAAGTTTCATGTTTCTTACAAACTTAAAAAATGTTTCATGTTTGCTAACAGTAGCTTTCTTCCTGAATCACAGACATTTCTACAGACTCTAATGCTGCATACTGACCAAGAAAAATGTATGGTGTTCTCAACCAATGCAAAATCCTAAATATTTATTCTCCCATATTTCACTGTGCTTAAAAAGAACTTTAAAATTCAATCGCTACTGCAAATGCATCTAGCGCATGCGATAAACATTCGTCTCATGTACTTCACCAAGCTCACCCTTGAAATCTAATTCAATAGTGAAGTCCAAATCTCTATTATTGCGAGCATTTGGTTTCATTGAAAAAACCCCATAGATCTCCTCATTTTTCTTCACTGTTAGATAATCATCAAAGTAAAACACAGTCTGCTTCCAGTGAGTATATGGAGCTTCAGGTGCTGTGCTGAACCCAATTCTTTTGTGACATTTGGTGAATTCAATGTTGAAGAAGGTGACAAGTGCTTGAATGTAGTCATTACGTCGTACTTGGAGATGGAACGGTGCAGTGAAATTTAGATCTTCTTTTGTCACAGTGTACAGATCAACTTCTTTCAGCAAACATGCATTTGTCACCACCTGGAAGATTCATGAAACAAGACCTCAATATAAGCTATGTACTTCCATATACATTTTCCACTTCAAAATACTGAAGAAGCTGAAGCACGTACACAAAACGTGAGTATTTTTAATAAGTAAACATCTGTTTGAAATATTTCAAACAGACTGTGTTTGATACAAGCCAACTACAACTCTCAAGACTACAGGGAGTATTCTGATATTGAAATTTTACCCTCTAATAAACTACAACTATGGAAACCAACTGAAAGAAATGGTACATGTTACACAAAAAGTGTGCTTGACTAAAGTTTCATAAATGTTCAAACAGTAATTCAAACACCACACACAAAACAATGAAGAGTGAATTTAATTTTCTAGTATTCCATTAATAATGCTACTGTGGCATACATCAGTTACACGTACCTGCTTTGGATCGACCACATCAACCAAGGGTTCACTGATAGCCACTCGTCTAATGGAACTCATGTCGAAGCCATATACATCATCCCACCAGTTGATTTTCTCATCCTTATACTGTCGATCTTCAATTCCAGTCACAAAAAGGGTAGCTCTATCAGGAAACAGCAAACCATCAGGGCGAAGCCACTTGTCTCTGGCAAAGAGTACAGTGTCTAACATTGACTCGTAGAACAGGCAGTAACCCATCCATTCTGAGATGATAATGTCAACGCTATCCAGACCGTGAGGTAATTCCACCTCCTCAACTTTCCCTTTCACAATAGTCACCACGTCACTCAGCTGGTTAGCTTCTACAATCTGCTTGGCATACTCTACAATATTGGAACATTCTATTCCAATGACACGAGATGCTCCTGCTTTAGCAGCAAACATAGATAGAATGCCTGTCCCACAGCCAATGTCCAGAACAATTTTTCCCTGTTAAGAAAAATTTTATTTTAGAACATGATATTTGTGCAACAATGGGTTTCAATACTAAACTAAGGAATACTTTAAAAGAAGGGAATTTAACACTGAGATAATGGGCCTGTGACCACATAAGCTATGCATTATAAGACAGCAATACTAATTGTGTTGTTGCATAAACTACAAATACAAATCTTTTCACAGAAATAATTAGGGGCTGACCAGCTCCTGGTGACTTACCTGATTTGAATGCAATGCATCAATAATGCATCAAGATAATTTACAGGCCATTCAACACTATGGGTGCACACAAAACAATATAGATAGTCCAACAGACCTGCTATCATTGTGAATGAAAATGGCGAGGTCTGTTGAATATAAGGGTAAGATTAAAGCATTCCTCACCAGGATAACTTTTAACTCAAGGGCAAAATAGACAATGATCTCAGGGTTCTGGTCCTACCACGTATGGAAATGCTGGGTCTCACTGGTACTAATGTTAGAAAATTTTAAACAACTGTTTAATCACAGTACAAAATTGAAATGAATATTATAAAGGCATATCCTATGTAATTAGTCCTTTTATTAAAAAACAAAACCTCTTTTCAACAAATGCTTGAAAAATTTCCACAATAATACACTTCTATCTCACACATACACTTAGGTTAGGGTTTCATGGTCATCAGTAGAGAAACAAAAAAAATTATAACCAAGAAGACTTTGTACACACGCCCAATTCATGTACCTCACTGTAGAAACTGCATGACCCTCATCTATCATACAAACCTTAAACAGGTGTTTGTTGTGGTACATGGAATTCCTGTATGTGAGTGTCCGAACTTCATCTTTCAGCATTTCTTCATGTATTCCAAAATGTGCATATGAGTCAAAATAATAATCTCTAGATGTCATCTCATCAACACTAATTTCCTTTCCAATTTTGTCATTTACCATCTCCTTTATTGTATGCACAGTGTCTGGGGTGACTTCCATATTTTCCATTTTAGTACCCTACAGCACATGCACAAAAAATATTTTTACAAATACATTATACATTCATATATTAAGTTCAATTTTCAATTCTGTACTATCCACTGTAGGTAGGCAGTACAACCACCACATCTTATTTCTGCTAAAAGCATACACACTCAATTTTGCAAATGAATTGGGATCAAAGAATGGATGTAATGAAAAAATATATCAGTCTGTCACATTTGTTTCTAATCACAGCCAAAAAGTTATCATGTCTTCCATACCACACATAATTCAAAATTACAAATAGATGAAATAAGTATTATTGGTCATGGAGAACTATGTATGACAAACAGGTTGGTAGAACAAATATAAGAACATAAATGTAATTCTGACTTGTGACTGTTGTTCCAAAATACTTGGAACGTCCCACATTTTTAAAGGATTCCATAGCTGTCTTCATACATGACTTTACCCTGTATTCTATGCATTCACTTTCAGGCTAACTTCATTTATTCTAACGGTAAATCCTGTCTCATCAAACAGTCACCACAGTACTCCAATCAGAAGCTGATCTGTTCCATTCCTGTCAATTTCCCTGGGCCTTCCTAGCATACATTCGAAGACAAACTTGAAAAGTAATGACAAATGCATCCCACATGTGTTTACAAGTACAAACTTCTTGGCGTCATTCAAACACAATTTTAATTTTGCCTAAGAAGTTTCATGGGTACACCAAAATCAATCACAATGCTTTCAATGTTCCTCTGCTAGATGAAACACAGGCTGACATAGTCTGTATATAGCCAGGTGCATGCCAGAGCATTCCCATATTCTTTTAAGTATGTGACAAGTGCAAAGCATTTTGTCAGAAGCTGACCTGCTACATCAATTCCATATTAATGACTACCAGTAAGTGAATCTACATGTGGAATTAACCTTGGAGGAATGCCTGTTAATTGTTATTTGTAAGTTCATAGGACTAATGTGCCTCAGTGATTACTGGTCTGTTTTACTGCCCTTCTTTATAACGAGATACAATAATAAATTCCTTCCACTGCTGTCACAGTTCTGCTTGCAATGAGTACACTATGTCATATGTGCTCAGTACCTGTTGATTTCATAATGAGGTACTTCACAGAAGTCAGTAGTTCAAAGTAGAAGTAAGTATTGATGTGAAGCTAAGACATAGGAAACACTAGAACTTCAGTAGAAAAAAAAATCTTCTAAAATAGCACAATTGCTGTCTTTTAGAATGTGGTATCATGTTTGGCATTAAAAAGGATACGCAGAAACTGGGTTGTCAAGTTGTATTGTGGCACTGCAATTCAAACCAGAGTAAACCTGGAGCACAGTGCACCTCTTCCTTGCAGAAAAGAGTCTTGTAGAATAATTATTATACAGTAGGAATATTTTTCTATAGAAACTCACATATGACTGCATATATGTAATACATACTGGCACATGGATGTATACTAACACTGGATTCGGTTATGCGTACATAATATACCCACAAAAACGTACGTTTACGAAAATATTCCTTTACATTAACGATTTCTGCATGTGTGCAATTCGTCCAAGTAGGCTGCACACCGGCATACCTGGTGATCACACAAACTGCATATTTTATTTGCCCACAGGTACATACTCGAGGTTTGCAGTCAAAAGTCGCCTAAGCATCTTGTGTATCTGTTAGGTAACTGCTTTTCTCGTGTATAAATATAACATTTTTAAGGATACTGATAATACACTCCACCCATCCAATGGGTAAGCATAAAACAAACACCTCCGTCATTTTTTTTTTACATGATGCTTCAGATCAAACATAGACTGACGCCACTTCAGGTAGTGAAACATAAGTTTATTAACGACATCAGAAACTATATACTTTGTATACAATTTCAGATATCACCTTGTCGGCCGATGGCATTCAGAATGCTATTATTTCGTCCAAAAATTGGCAATTAACAGCGTGGGCCCCACGTGTGCGTAATACACCCCTACTTCACAGTACACAGATACCTCAAATACTATAATATTGTTCTTGTGAATAATGTGCAAATTTCTACGTCCTGCTACTGGAGAATAAAATCAACTTCACCTTTAGAAGAATTTACAGCGCTTCTGTCAAACAAAGCACCAAAATTTACTGTCCCTTATACAAGCCCGCGCACCAATAGGCAATTTTTAACTAAAATGCGAGTCTACTACCCAGTCGCAGAGCTGTTAAGTACGTTATCCAATGATGAAAAGACTAAGAACTAAGTAATATAGGTACTACTTACATACACATGACAAAAAAGAACTCACTGTCTTCGTACCGGATTAACTTTACTTACCTGTGATATAATATCTTTTACGCCTATTTCGTGATTTTCTATCGGCCTAACAACATTCGCCGCCATGTTTATCCCCAGCAGAATGCAGCAGACGGCGCAGTGTACGGCGTAAATTATAAGGGACTAATGTTTATTACGGTGATTCTATTATAATTATATCTTGTGGTACACTGCACTTACAGTTAACATATTTATTGCTTATTAGTTGTGAATAACATTTGTGTACATAATAACATCACTGGAAGCCTCTCAGGAAAACCACATGACCAGTGACCAATGAGGATAGTGTATCTCATGACAAGTTTTTTTGGTTTTTGGATTGAGCTTGCAGATGGTTGGGAAAGAGGTCATGATGGCTTGTTTATGATTTTGTCAGATTGCCCGGTTATAATGTGAAATTCAACTGATGTCGTGCTTTTACTGTATCATCGCAAGAGGAACAAGAAACAGGATTGGCGGAAATGCTGGTAATGTGTTTCTAGATAGTGCTTCGAAATTTTTAAGCATGTAACTGCAAGGAATTCAACTCGTTCGTTTCTTGTGGCCCCAAAGCTTCTATTCTGCATTGCCCATGTATGATGCTTAGCTCTTATGCCGTGTCTTAAACTTGTACATCGTCAGAGTTACTGCATTTACTTGTCAATCCTGCAGAATTGTATGTTATTGGTTACTAGCATGACTAGTAAGTGCATTACTACCGGATTGTACTCTTGTGTCATTGTGGTCAACACGCACGAAGGTAGGCTTCAAACTGGAGTGCTAAGATTCGGACCTGCGGTATTTGTACTCCGGTCATCATGAATGTTGATAAATTGAAGTATGCTTGTTAACTATGGAGTGAAATACGTGGCGATGGCACATACCTACAACTGGAAATAGAAGTAGGGATTTTACGTTTTTTGGTCTGCTAGTGATGTTCGTTAGAATATGGTAGAACTGGTAAACTGCAGCCAAGTTATAAGTATATACGTTGCATAGATACAGACGTTAGACAGGACGATAGTAGGAAGTGATTAAATCACCAAATACAAAACAGATGAGTACATTTCATAGTCTTATTACTTAAAAGTTTACTTTATTCTTGTACATACAGCTAAGTTATAACGTATACATACGAACCTTTAAAGTGATTGTGAGCCCGTTTAAACATAATGAATTTATTATTTGAGTAAAAGAGACGTGTATTAAGTATCTTTTTAATTATATTTTTGTGTATCATATATCATTCTTATTTTTCATGCCTTTGAAACTAATTGACAGATACTGTTAAGTGTGTACACTCAGGTCATTCATAACACTGGTTGGCTGTTCATTGTATTAGGTCAAATCAAAGTATTTTACTGACCATCTGACTAATCTCTGCTTCTAGCAGCCAGCATCCAGCAGTGGTTTCATCTTTCTGCTGCAGTTCAGTTTACCTTATTTCATAGAAATATCAAAGTGCTGTTGCCTCACTAATTTTTTATTGCCAGCAGCTGAAGGGTTAAGTGTGGACTTATGATATGGATGTCTGTGGTTGGGACGCAATGCTAGCCACATGCATTTGTGTAGTGCTGAGGTTAAGAATGGGTGGAACTATACCTCCACTCTCCCTTATGCCTTCATGGCATGTGCTGGGACAGCTTTACATTTCCCTTTATCAGTCTCAGTCCATGTCAGCTTCAGTTCTTCAAAGTGCATTCTGATATCCTACTTTGAAATAGTCCAGCAGTAATACTGTGGTTGGTTGATGGTATATTTGAACAAAGTAAGCAGTCTGAATGCATTATAAAGAGAAATTTTGTTGTAATTATTTCCCACCATTTATGCAGGTTGTAGTAGTTGTGCATCATGGCTTGAATGTTCTGTCTTATGGTTGAATAGTTTTTATTATTGGATTTTGTTTTTAAAGTTTAAGATTATAATTCCTTAAATTTTATGGTTCCTTCTGGTGTATCTAAAGTTTACTGCAGGCAGTAGACATTACGCTGATAATGTGGGCACACATTTAGGAGATTTGGTAAATAATAGCAGTAAATTTGAACTGAAGTTTACTCTTGCCAGGGGGCAGTTTAAAGATGCATTTGTGTATTGTCTGTGAAGTCTTCTGCTAAAGTTTGGTGATTTGTCAGCAGACTCATGTAATATTGCAGTGGGTTTGGTATTATGCTGCGATATGTTTTGTGTTGTTTCTTCTACTGCCTTACACCGATTTAATCTTGTGTTTCAGTTTAGTGACTCTCAGAAGGCACCACATGTAACTTAATGCAGCCCTGGAGCAGAAAGAAGGGAATGATGGTAAGTAAATTGGATCCATATTTCAGTATTTTATTTCCTTCAGGGCCCTTCACTTGCATGGGCCCCTTCCATGGCCCGGGAAGGGGCCCTAAATAAATATTCACTTTCATACCTAATTTTGTATTGTTAAATGTGCATTTTTTTTTCATGAAAAGGGCCCCAAAAATTGTATAAGCTTCAAGCCTCACAAAACCTGGATCCATCCCTGGCGGCAAGTCACAAAAATTGCAAAAGGGGTCATGCTGCCTCAAGATAAAGACATTGCTTTATTTGAAACACAGGTGGAGAGATGACCAAATATGAGTTGTGGGGAAAGTTACGTGGTAGAATTTAAAGAACCAAGAGTCGAAAAATATTATAACCAATGTTTAAGTCTCTTATCTCAGCCCACGAGACAGACAAAAGAAATTTATGTCAGCACTGGTCCCATGCAACTGTGAAATCTCATAACATATGTGCAGCCTCTGACGTTAAGGATAGTGTAAGCAAGATTGCCGAATAAAAATAGGAACACTTGTGGGAATCTCAAGATTTTGACAAGCCAGTGAAAAATGCCAAACCAGACCACATTAAAGGCTGCAATATCCATAACCTGGATGTTCTGGAAAGCCTCGTTAACTGCAAGTTGGCAAAGAGGCCCATTACATTCCACCCTTCCATCAAGTGGCAGCATTCAGCACCAGTTCCAGAGTTCAGCCATTAATTATTATTGTCTTGTTGGTTTTTAAGATGTTGTGTGTGTATATATGTGTTTGTGTGTGTGTGTGTTTGCACGCATGCACACACACACACACACACACACACAAAATGTTATGTAAGTATTATCAAAATGGGAGTAGAATGTGTGGTAGAGAAAACAGTACATGTTATCAACTGACAAATGGTTAGGCCTCTCCATGTTGTTGCTAGGAACACAAAGTTACACAATAGGTATAACATTCTAATATCCAGAAAGCTGTGGTATCTGGCAATAATGTGGTCCTGCAGATGCAAGATATCACAGCTTTTACTATACTTGTAAAATGGCACTTGCTCTGAGATCATGTGACTAATTGTATAGTTTTAGGAGTTTGGTGTATTTTCTTCCCTCCTGCTGTTGATATTTATGACATTACATTTTATGTATATTGACTGCAACTATACATGGTAGCAGAGGTTGAAATAAGTCATTTAAGGTGACAGTATGAGATCTACAGGGCCTCCAACGTAAGAGTGGAATCTGCTTATCAAATCTGTGTTAGTAATATATATTTTATAGTGTACCACATATTAAAGCAGGTTTTTGGAAATGACATGTTCCAACTGTCAGATGCGTTTTACACCTGGTGAACAAACTATTAAAAGCTGTTTGGATTTCTGGTATAGAAATTGTGAGCCTGATGGTTGCTTTGATTTTGTACTCTCCCAGGGGGTGGAGGTTATCTGACAACCAAGGATTTTTTCATCTTCATGACCAACACTCATTTACGGGGACAAAGTCTGTGTTAAAATTCTACGATTTGTTAGTGAGTGAATAGCTGGTTGTGTGCAGCTGTGAACTAGACTGTGTTGGACTAAAGATGTCAGATGATGCATTTTAACCAGACTTGCTGTCATAAAATGCTGTGAACCATATAGAGGGAGTGGGGGTATAACTCCGCTCATTCTGAACATTGGCAGTA
>Ga0123357_10002669_pt1 | contig 20074 bp, 18 predicted proteins | sample TergutEmb28metaG_FD_89873 | JGI IMG/M metagenome (GOLD analysis project Ga0123357, IMG submission 89873) | Embiratermes neotenicus P4 segment gut microbial communities from Petit-Saut dam, French Guiana - Emb289 P4 | ecosystem: Host-associated > Arthropoda: Insects > Digestive system > Gut ... | reverse complement strand
GCCCCGTCGCCTCCGGTCGGCCCGTTCCAGCCAGGCGTCCCAAACTGATCAGACATGTCCGTCCCGTTTTATCAGGTGGGTGGCCCCAGGTCCGCGCCGCTCCCCCGCGCCGGCGCAGCCCCGCGCTGCCCCAGCCTTGCGCCGGCTCAGCCTCCCGCTGGCTCAGCCTTGCGCCGGCTCGATGTCCACCGAGGTGATGGTGACATCGACGACCGGGCGGTCATTGCGGCCGGTCGCCGCAGTCGCGATGGTGTTGACCACCCGTCGGCTGTCCTCGTCGGCGACCTCGCCGAAGATCGTGTGCCGACGGGTCAGGTGCGGGGTCTTCGCCACCGTGATGAAGAACTGCGAACCGTTGGTCCCCGGCCCGGCGTTGGCCATGGCCAGCAGGTACGGGCGGTCGAAGCTGAGCTCGGGGTGGAACTCGTCACCGAATTGGTACCCGGGACCACCGAAGCCCTTGCCCAGCGGGTCGCCGCCCTGGATCATGAACCCGGCGATCACCCGGTGGAAGATCGTCCCGTTGTAGAGCGGGTCGGTGGTCTTGGCGTTGGTGGCCGGATGGGTCCATTCCCGACTGCCCTGGGCCAGCTCGACGAAGTTGCGCACGGTCTTGGGCGCGTGGTTCCCGAACAGGTTCAGCCGGATGTCACCGGCGGTGGTGTGCAACGTGGCGACCTGGGTGGTGGCAGACACTGGGTGAGGCTCCTTAGGGTTTGGTCGGTCCGAGCGAGAAGGTGCTGCGTTCGATCCTGCCATGCGGGCGGGCCGAATGGGGGCAACCGAGCTGCTCCGGCGGCGTCTCGCCCGCGCAGCCCAGGCTCAGAACTTGGGAGCGATCGCCGCGGCCACGTTGCGGGCGTCCTGATAGCCGGACGACACGCTCTGGTCAGTCTTCACGGTGACCATCCGAACCCCTTTGGCGAACGCGCACGCCCAGTCCTGGTCTCCGTCGGGCTCATAGAACGTCGTCTGGTACAGCACCGCATCCACCCCGGGGATCAGGTTGCGCACCCCGATGGCGTTCGGACCTCCGGCGTGCACCATCGCGTTGTACGCGTCGGTTTCAGTGTGGAAGGTCTTCGCGAGGATCTGCATCGTCATGCGTGGCGGGCCCCAGTTCGTGTCGAAGTGGAACTGGCAGCCAACCGGCTTGCCCCGCTGGCTGAGCACCACGACCCGGCCGATCCGATTGCCCTCCAGATCAGCTGCGGTCTGAGTGTCGATGAACGGGCAGTCGCCGTCGGCGCTGCGCGTCGGGCCCAGGTTGATCGCGGTGGTCGGCGGCGGAGACGGCGCCGGCACGGTGTGGGTGATGGTGCGCGTCGTGGTGATGTCCGGCGGGGACGCGGGGGTGCGCGCCGTGCAACCGCCCAGCAGGGCCACCGCCGCGATGCCCGCTGCCGCCACCCGTTGAGCCGACCGATGCCGCACAACAATCCAGGATATCCGGCGACGTCGCTTCCCGCGCCCTTCGCCACTGGTCCGGCACGCCTTGATCAAGGCGCGTTTCATGCGAACTATTCGCCTCAGACGCGCCTTGATCAAGGTGTGTCAGCGGGGTCGGCGCACCGCCACCTCGGCGGCCTGGTGGGCAAGGGTGTCATCGAGTGGTTCCAGGTCGGTGGACAGGCCGGCGCGGGCCAGCGCGCGGCGCAGCAGCTCGTCGGCGAACTCCGGCGACTTGGCCAACACGGGGCCGTGCAGGTAGGTGCCGAACACGTTGTCCCGCACAGCTCCCTCGGTGCGGTCCCGCCCGTTGTTGCCCCGGCCGGGCAACGCCGGGCCCAGCGGTCGCGCGCCCGGGCCGAGCGTGGTCAGCCCGCTGTGGTTCTCGTAGCCGACAAGACGTCCCCATGCCGTGCCCACGTGCTGGTTGCCGATCATCCGGATGTCCGAGCCGACCGTGGTGACATCGAGCACCCCGACCCCGGGGATGCGCACGCCCTCGTGGGTGCGGAACTCGTGCCCGAGCAACTGATACGAGCCGCAGATGGCGAGCATCACCACGCCGTCGTCAGCCATCGCCCGCAGCTGCGCGCCCCGCGACACGAAATCCGCGCCGAGCTCGCCCTGCGCCGCGTCCTGGCCGCCGCCGCCGAGCAGCACGTCGGTGTCCGCGGGCAGCGGGTCGCCGACGCCGACCGCCACCACCCGCGCCTCGATCCCCCGCCACTGCAGCCGCTTGCGCAGCACCAGCAGGTTGCCGGTGTCGCCGTAGATGTTCATCAAGCGCGGATAGAGGTGGACCAGGGTGACGCTCACACCGGCACCCCGATCCGTTCGGCTCCGCGCTCGCTCCGGTCCTCGGTCGCTGCGCTCCCTGCGATCCTCACTCGCTGTCGCCTCACACCGGCACCCCGATCCGCATCAGCACGGCGTGCAGCGCCCACATCGCGGTGTAGGTGCTGAACACCGCCACCTGCTCGCCCGGCGCCACGGCGGCCACCGCCTCGCGCACCGCGCGCTCCAGGTCCGGTTGCACGTCGTGCGTGGCCACCTCGTCGTGGCGCAGCCGCACCGCCATATCGGCGGCCCGGGTGCCCGAGGTGGACAGCCGGGCCGCGCGGCCGCCCAGGGTGGGGCCGAACTCGACGTCCCACAGCCAGGAGACGTCGCGCCCATCGGCGTAGTCGTCATTGATCGCGATCACGATCGCGGCCGGCGCCGCGCCGTCCAAGGTGCGCAACGTCTGCCGGAACCCGGCCGGGTTCTTCACCAACTGCAAGATCAGCGGCCGGCCGTCGACCGTGAAGGACTGGCCGCGCCCGAACGCCGGCTCGGACCGGCGCAGGCCATCGACCGCCTCGGCCGCGCTCAACCCGGCGGTGAGCGCGAGCGCCGCCGCCGCCGCCGCGTTCTGCGCGTTGTGCGGGCCGCCGGCCCGCAACGCGATCCGCTCCTCGCGCCCGGCGACACGAAGCGTGGTGCGCGGCTCGGCGGCGTCGGGCAGCGCGATCAGCTCGACCTCGGCGGACTGGTCTGACAGGTACTGCGGCCCGCCGTACAGCTCCTCGTCGTTCGGGAAGCTTGGTCGAAGCGCTGGGGCGACCCCGAAATAGCTCACCGTCGCGCGCGTCGCCGCGGCCAGCTCCGCGATCCGCGGGTCGTCGCGGTTGAGCACCACCGCGTCCGTGGTCGCCGCCGCGACCTTGCCGAGCAGCGCGGCGGTGGTGTCGATCTCCCCGAACCGGTCCAGCTGGTCGCGCATCACGTTCAGCAGCACCGCCCGGCGAGGCGGCACCCGGTCGGTGAAACGCACCGCCCACGCCTCGTCCAGTTCGAACACCGCGATGTCATAGGGCAACCGCCCGGTCCAGCGGGCGTGCTCGACGCAAGCGGTGATCGCCCCGCGCACGAAGTTGCTGCCGGTGTCGTTGGTGAGCACCCGGTACCGCTCGGACAAGATCGTGGCCACCATCTTGGTGGTGGTGGTCTTGCCGTTTGTCCCGGTCACCACCACCACGCCCTCCGGCAGGGTGGCCAGGGCGCGCGGCAGATAGCGGGGGAAAAGCTTCTCCACGACCAGGCCGGGCAGCGCGTTGCCGTGCCGGCCGATCAGCCGTAGCCCGGCGAGCACCGACTTGCCCAACGCGGTGGCGAGGAATCTCATGGCAGCTGCCAGGCTACTGAACCGCGGCTGGGCGCGCAGCGAGGTGCTATGCGACGCGCGCATCGACATTCTCGACACCCCGGCCCGGCGGCCTCAGGCGAACAGCTTGGCGCGCAGCGCCGCGCCGTCGTCGTCGCTCCAGCCGTGCGCGCGCAACCAGCCGCCGGTGCCGCCGTGGTCCCGGTCCAGCCCGGCGAGCAACGCGCGCATCGTCTCCGCGCGCGGCAGGTGCGCGTTGGCCGGGCGCAACCCCACGTCGTTGGCGTAGGTCGGGCTGGCCGCCAGCCCCGCCAAGATCGCGTCCAGGCACTCGCCGCTGCGCGCGTAGTCGGCGACGATCGCCTCCCGCGCCACGCCGGCCTCGTCCAGGGCGAGCGCGACGACCACCCCAGTGCGGTCCTTGCCGGCGGCGCAGTGCACGATCGTGGCGCCGTCACTGCGCGCGATCAGCCGCAGCGCGGCGACCACCGAGTCGGGGCGGTCGCGCAGGTAGTTGCGGTAGACCGCCAACGGCCCGGGCCACTTCTTGTCCGTGCCGTCGCGCTCCTGCCACGGCAGCACGATCGGCGCCGCACCAGCCGCGCCGCCACCCGACGCGGCCCCAGCCCCAGCCCCGGCCCCAGCACTACCACCCGGCGCGACACCGTCACCAACCACGATCTCGCTGACCCGGAACAGGGAAAAGCTCTCGATCCGCACCCTCGGCTCCCGCGTCAACGGCCCCGGTCCCTCGGCCGCCACCTCCACCGGGGAACGCAGATCGGCCACCGCGCGCACGTCGTAGTCGTCGACCAGCAGGCGCACATCAGCCGGGGTCAGCGTCTGCAGCGTGCCCGAGCGGATCAGCCGGCACGGTCGCACCACAAGGCCGTCCTCGGCGGGCATGCCCCCGAGATCGCGGGCGTTCACCGCGCCCTGCAACTGGATCCACAACGGCGCTGGCAGCTTCACTCCCCGACCCTAACCAGGCGGCCGACCCAAAGCGCCCGGCAGGCGCCTAATAGCGCTAAACGGGCACCCGGCAAGATGGCACCGAGCGCGGACCGGGGACCCCCATGCATACGGCATCCTCGGTCCGCGCTCGGCGTCCCCATCGGCGCGCCGATCAGAACGCGGCCTCCGGCACATCCATCAACGCGTTGTCGGTGGCCTCGACGCTCTTGCGGCGCGCGGTGAGCTCGGGCAGCACCGTTCGCGCGAAGAACCGCGCCACCGCTGGCTTCCCCGAATAGAACGCCCGCTCGGCCGGCGGCATTCCGGTGTCGTCCAGCCGGGCCAGCGCAACCGCCGCCTGCCGGGTCAGCAGGTAGGCGACGATCAGGTCACCAGCGGACATCAGCAGCCGGGTGGTGTTCTGCCCCACCAGGTACAGGCTGGCCGGGTCGGCCATGGCACCCATCAGGAACCCGGTCATGGTGGTGACCATCCCCTGCACGTCGCCCAGCGCCCGGGTCAGCGCGGCGCGTTCCACGGCGAGCCGCTCCTCACCGGCGATGGATTCGGCGAACGCGACGATCTCGGCGGCCACGGCCATCAGCGCGGCGCCCTGGTTGCGCGCGATCTTGCGGAAGAAGAAGTCCTGCCCCTGGATCGCGGTGGTCCCCTCGTACAGCGTGTCGATCTTGGCGTCGCGGATGTACTGCTCCAGCGGGTAGTCCTGCAGATAGCCGGAGCCGCCGAAGGTCTGCAGCGCCTGCGCGAGCTGGTCGTAGGAGCGCTCCGAGCCGAAGCCCTTGACGATGGGCAGCAACAGGTCGTTGATCGCCGCCGCCAGCGCCACATCGCCCTCGCCGACCAGCACCTTGTCCTGCCAGCTGGCGGTGTACAGCGCCAGCGCGCGCAACCCCTCGGCGTAGGCCTTGTTGAGCATCAGCGAGCGCCGCACGTCGGGATGGTTGATGATCGTCACCCGGGGGGCGGCCTTGTCCGAGCCGCGGGCCAGGTCCGCGCCCTGCACGCGCGCCTTGGCATACTCCAACGCGTTCAAGTAGCCGGTGGACAGCAGCGACATGGCCTTGACGCCGACCATCATCCGCGCGTTCTCGATCACCTGGAACATCTGCGCGATGCCGCGGTGCACGTCGCCGAGCAGCCAGCCGACCGCCGGCTCGCCCTCGCCGAAGCGCAACTCGCAGGTGGTGGAGGCCTTCAGGCCCATCTTGTGCTCGACGTTGGTGACGTAGACGCCGTTGCGCGCGCCCAACTCGCCGGTTTGCGGGTCGAAGAGAAACTTGGGTACCAGGAAGAGCGACAGGCCCTTGGTGCCGGGCGCCGCGCCCTCGGGTCGGGCCAGCACCAAATGGATGATGTTCTCCGCCAGGTCGTGCTCGCCGCCGGTGATGAACCGCTTGACGCCCTCGATGTGCCAGCTCCCGTCCGGCTGCGCGACGGCCTTGGCGCGCCCGGCGCCGACGTCTGAGCCGGCGTCCGGCTCGGTGAGCACCATCGTCGCGCCCCAGCCCCGCTCCACCATCAGCTCGGCGAGCTTTCGTTGCGCCGGGTTGCCGTTGGCGTAGACGATGCCGCCGAACGACGGGCCCGCGTTGTACATGTGCAGCGCGGCGTTGGCGCCCAGCACGTGCTCGGCGGCGGCCCAGACCAGCGCCCGGGGAACGGTCATGCCGCCGATCTCGGGCGGGGTCTCCATCCGCCACCACTCGGCGTCGCGCAGCGCGCGGAACGACTTGCGCAGCGGCTCGGGAATGGTGACCGAGCTGGTCGCCGGGTCGAACACCGGCGGGTTGCGGTCGCCGTCGGCGTAGGAGTCCGCGATCGGTCCCTCGGCCAGGCGCGCTATCTCGGCGAGCATGCCTTTGGCGGTGTCGACATCAAGGTCGGCGAACACCCCCGTGCCGAGCAGCCGGTCGGTGCCCAGCACCTCGAACAGGTTGAACTCAATGTCGCGGACATTGCTCTTGTAGTGGCCCACAGCCGACGCCCCTTTTGGGAAGTTACCGATGAGTGGTGATCGCTTGTCATCGATATTACCGACTGGTAACGGTGGGCGACGGCACGCGGCGTCGCGGGTGCGGCGGCTCAGGACAGGGTGCGCAGCCGAATGGTTTCCGGCAGCCCCCGGAACTGGTCGAGGGTCCGCTCGGAACAGGCCGGGGCGACATCGGTGACGACGTACCCGATCGTCCCCCGGGTGCCCAACAGCTGCGCCTCGATGTTCACCCCCTGTTCGGCGAGGATGCGGTTGATGGTGGCCAGCGCGCCGGGCACGTTGCGGTGGATGAGCAGCAGCCGCTGCGGGCTGGCGGTCACCGGCAGCGTGATGCCGGGCAGGTTGACGCTCATCGAGGTGGCGCCCTCGGTGAGGTAGTCGCGGAACTTGCCGGCGACGAACTGGCCGATGTCCTGCTGCGCCTCCAGGGTGGACCCGCCGACGTGCGGGGTGAGGATGACGTTGTCCATGCCGCGCAGCGCGGAGACGAACTCGTCGCCGCGCCCGGCCGGCTCCTCCTCGAACACGTCCAGCGCCGCCCCGGCCAGGCGCCGGGACGTGATGCGCGCGGCCAGCGCCGCCCCGTCCACCACGAACCCCCGGGACAGGTTCAGGAACACGCTGCCGGGGCGCATGGCGTCGAACTCCTCGGCGCCGAACAGGTTGGCGTTGGCGTCGCGGCCGTCCACGTGCACGGTCACGATGTCGGCGGCCTCCAGCACTTCGCGCATCGTCTGCGCGCGCCGCGCGTTGCCCAGCGCCAGCTTGTCGACGATGTCGTAGAAGACCACGTGCATGCCGAGGTTCTCGGCCAGCACCGACAGCTGGCTGCCGATGTTGCCGTAGCCGATGATGCCCAGGGTGCGGCCCCGGATCTCGTGCGCCCCGTCCGCCGACTTGTCCCAGACCCCCTTGTGCATCAGGGAGTTCTTGACGGTGAGCCGCCGGGTGAGGGCGATGATCTCCGAGATCGCCAGTTCCACCACGCTGCGGGTGTTGGAGAACGGCGCGTTGAACACCGCGACGCCGCGCTCGGACGCCGCGCGCAGATCGATCTGGTTGGTGCCGATGCAGAACGCGCCGACGGCGGCGAGGTCGCTCGCGGCGGCCAGCACGCGGGCGCTGACCTGCGTCTTGGAGCGGATGCCGAGCACCGTCACCCCGTCCAGCCGGTCGATCAGCTCGTCCTCGTCCAGCGCCCGGTCCACCGACTCCACGCTCATCCCGGCCGAGGTCAGCAGCTCCGCCGCGTCGGGGTGGACGCTCTCCAACAACAGTGCGCGAATCGGGCGGGCGGGCACGCGATCAGTCCTCATGGGTCAGTTGGGGTGACGGTCCGAACGCGGCGCCGGACCGCTTGCAGTCTATCGGCGCGCGAGCGCGGCGGCGACCAACCGACGAGTTCCGCGAACCGGGGAGCCGACGGCCGCCGAACCAACAACCGGCGGGCCACCAACCGCCGAACCAACGGCCGCCGAGCCAACGGCCGCCGCGTCAGCGGCCGGTGAGCAGGTCGCGCACCGGCACCGTCGCGTCCCGACCGGGGCCGACGCCGATCGCGGCGATCGGCGCGGTCGCCATCTCCGCCAGCGCGTCGAGGTAGTCGCGCGCGTTGCGCGGCAACTCGGCGAGCGAGCGCGCCCCGGAGATGTCCTCGCCCCAGCCAGGGAACAGCTGGTAGATCGGTTTGGCCCGGGTGAACTCCGCTTGCGTCATCGGCATCTCGTCGTGGCGCACCCCGTCCACGTCGTAGGCCACGCACACCGGGATCTCCGCCAGCCCGGACAGCACGTCCAGTTTGGTGAGCACGAAACCGGTGACGCCGTTGACGCGGGCCGCGTAGCGGGCGATCACCGCGTCGAACCAGCCGCAGCGACGCGGCCGGCCGGTCACCGTGCCGAACTCCGCGCCGGCCGCGCGCAGCGCGTCGCCCTGGGCGTCGAGCAGTTCGGTCGGGAACGGCCCCTCGCCGACCCGGGTGGTGTACGCCTTGATCACCCCGACCACCCCGTTGATCCGGGTGGGCGGGATGCCGCTGCCGGTGCAGGCGCCGCCGGCGGTCGCGTTGGAGGAGGTGACGAACGGGTAGGTGCCGTGGTCGACGTCGAGCAGGGTGGCCTGCCCGGCTTCCAGCACCACCGTCTTGCCCTCGTCGAGCATCCGGTTGAGCAGCAGCGAGGTGTCGGCGACCATCGGGCGCAGCCGGTCGCGGTAGCCGAGCAGTTCGTCCACCACGGCGTCGGCGTCGGCGGCGTTGCGGTTGTAGACCTTGGCCAGCACCTGGTTCTTGAACGCCAACGCTCCGGTGACCTTGGCGCGCAGCAAGTCCTCGTCGAACAGGTCTTGGACGCGGATTCCGGTGCGGCTCATCTTGTCCGCGTAGGCCGGGCCGATGCCCCGCCCGGTGGTGCCGATGCGCCGGCTGCCGAGGAACCGCTCGGTGACCTTGTCCAAGGCCCGGTTGTAGGAGGCGATGATGTGCGCGTTCGCGGACACCACCAGCTTGGAGGCGTCCACGCCGCGCGCGGTGAGCGCGTCGATCTCGCCGAACAGCACCCCTAGGTCGACGACCACGCCATTTCCAATGATGGGTGTGCAACCGGGGGTGAGGATCCCGGACGGCAGCAGGCTGAGCGCGTACTTCTCGGCGCCGATCACCACGGTGTGCCCGGCGTTGTTGCCGCCGTTGAACTTCACCACCGCGTCGACGCGGCCGCCGAGCAGGTCGGTGGCCTTGCCTTTGCCCTCATCGCCCCACTGGGCGCCCACCACAACGATCGCCGGCATGCCCCATCGCCTCCTTGTGGTTCCATCTTGTGGCTCCAAGCCCCAGCTGTGGCCGTGAGCAGGCTACCCGGCCCGGTACCGGACAATAAACGCCAGGGCACCCCGCCCGACCATCGGCCACAACCAAGATGGGAACTTCATGACCGTCATCACACCGACCAAGATCCTGCTGGACGAGAGCGAGCTGCCCACGCAGTGGTACAACATCGTCCCGGATCTGCCCGCCCCGCCCCCGCCCCCGCTGCACCCGGTGACCCGGGCGCCGCTCGGGCCGGATGATCTTGCCGCGTTGTTCCCGCCCGCGTTGATCGAGCAGGAGGTCACCGCGGCGCGCTACGTGGACATCCCCGGCGAGGTGCTGGACGTGTACCGGCTGTGGCGGCCGTCCCCGCTGATCCGCGCGTACCGGCTGGAACGCTCGCTCGACACCCCGGCCCGGATCTACTACAAGTACGAGGGCGGCTCGCCGGCCGGCTCGCACAAGCCGAACACCGCCGTGCCGCAGGCGTTCTACAACGCCAAGGCGGGCATCCGCCGGCTCACCACCGAGACCGGCGCCGGGCAGTGGGGCACCGCGCTGGCGTTCGCCTGCGCGCAGTACGACATGGGCTGCGAGGTGTGGCAGGTCCGGGCCTCCTACGACCAGAAGCCGTACCGACGGATGATGATCGAGGCCTTCGGCGGGACGATCCATCCCTCGCCGTCGACGCTCACCGCCGCCGGACGGGCGATCCTGGCCACGCACCCGGACTCGACTGGCTCGCTGGGCATCGCCATCAGCGAGGCGGTCGAGGTGGCCGCGGCCAGCGCGGACACCAACTACGCGCTGGGCAGCGTTCTCAACCACGTGCTGCTGCACCAGACCGTCATCGGCGAGGAGGCGCTGGCGCAGCTGGCGAAGGTCGGCGAGACGCCGGACCTGATCGTCGGTTGCGCCGGTGGCGGCTCGAACCTGGGCGGGCTGATCCTGCCGTTCCTGCGAGAGAAGCTCGCCGGGCGCCAGTCGCCGACGCTGCTCGCCGTCGAGCCGACGTCCTGCCCGTCGCTGACGCGCGGGGTGTACGCCTACGACTACGGCGACACCGCGGGCATGACCCCGTTGGTGAAGATGCGCACCCTGGGGCACGACTTCATCCCGGATCCGATCCACGCCGGCGGGTTGCGCTACCACGGCATGAGCCCGCTGCTCAGCCACATCCACGAGTTGGGCCTGATGGAGGCTCGCGCCATCGGACAGCGCGCCTGCTTCGCCGCCGGGGTGCGCTTCGCCCGCACCGAGGGCATCTTGCCGGCGCCGGAGCCGACCCACGCGCTGGCGGTCGCGATCGAGGAAGCGCTGCGCTGCAAAGAATCCGGCGAGCAGAAGGTGATCCTGGTGGGGCTGTCCGGGCACGGCCACCTCGATCTGTCGTCCTACGACGCCTACCTGTCCGGGGCGATGGGCGACCACAGCCTGGACGAGGCGCAACTGCGGGCCACCGTCGCCGCGCTCCCCGCTGTGCCGGCGTAGCCGGGCTTTCGGTTCGCGGCGGCCCTGCGCTTAGTGATCTCGGGATTCGCGCAACTTTGTTGCGCTTTTCCCGAGATCATGAACGGGCGGCGGCGGGCGGCGAGCGGCGAGCGGGACCCGGCGAGCACAGAACGGCTTGGCAAGTCCTGACTACAATGTAGCCATGGGTAGTACTGCGCCGCGATCTGTTCGCTTCGACGCGCGGGTGAGCGCGCGCTTGTCGTCGTATGTCGCTCGGCATCCGGGATCGTCGGCCTCGTCGGTCACCAATCGCCTGGTGGACGAGGCGCTGCGCATGGACGAACATCCGGGCGTGTATTTCTGCGACGGACAGACCGGCCGACGAGCGCGGCTGGTGGGCGGGCCAGACGTCCAAGACGTGATCCGCGCGGTGCGGGCCACCCGCGAGGCTGAGCCAGAACTGGATTCCGCCAGCGTCGTCCGCCTGGTTGCGGCCAACACCGGCGTCCCGGCCCGTCTGATCGAGGTCGCGGTGCGCTACTGGTCGGCGTACCCCGACGAAATCGACACGTGGATCATCCAGGCCAACAAGTTCGAGGATGAGGCGTTCGCCGCCTGGCAGCGCCAACAACGCTTGCTGCCTGCGCGATGAAACGCGCAGTCGAGCTGGCTGACCCGCCAAAGGTGGGCGAGCAGCGGCCGCGAGGCCCGAAATGACCGAGCGGGCCAGGCCAAAGCTCCTGCTCGACGAGATGCTCGGTGGCGCCATCGCCGAGCAGCTGCGTGCCCGGGGCATTGACGCGACGGCAGTCGTCGCCGATCCGCTCCTGATCGCCACGCCCGATGAGGAGCTACTCGGCTGCGCGGCCAACCAGCAACGCATCTTGGTGACCGCAAACATTTCGGACTTCATCGGCATCGCCGCGCGTTGGCGAAACGAGGGCAGAACGCATCACGGTCTGATCTGCCTCCATCACCGGACGTTTCCACAGAATCGATCGCTGATTGGGGCCGTCGCCTCGGCGCTCGCCGCGCTGCACGAGTCACGGATGCTGCCCGCGCCGGGCACCGAGATCTACCTGTCTGGCCGGGAGAGCTGATCGAACCGCGACCGCCGAAACGCGACCGCCGCAACGCGGGCTCACGGCGCATCGACGTCCCACGAACCGTCGGCGGGACTGCCACACACGGCCACAACGATGATCGAGTCGCGTTTCCGCCAAGTTCCTTGGCGGAAACGCGACTCGATCAAGACGTGCCACACGGTCAGCCGCGCTGCGCGGCCGGCTCGGTCGCGACCGGGCGGCGGTGCCACCCGGTCGGTGGTACTGCGCGGTCGGTGGTACTACGCGGTCGGCGCGGTGCCCGCCGAGAGCAGCGACTCGCAAGCCTCGACCACCCGGGCGGCCATGCCGTTCTCGCCGGCCTTGAGGTACGAGCGCGGGTCGTAGGTCTTCTTGTTGCCGACCTCGCCGTCGATCTTGAGCACGCCGTCGTAGTTGGCGAACATGTGCCCGGCGATCGGGCGGGTGAACGCGTACTGGGTGTCGGTGTCCACGTTCATCTTCACCACGCCGTAGGAAACGGCCTCGCGGATCTCGTGCAGCTCCGAGCCGGACCCGCCGTGGAACACCAGCTCGAACGGGTGCGCCTTGCCGATCTTCGCGCCCACCGCGTCCTGGATGTCCTTGAGCACGCTCGGGCGCAGCTTGACGTTGCCCGGCTTGTACACGCCGTGCACGTTGCCGAAAGTCGCGGCCAGCAGGTAGCGGCCCTTCTCGCCGGTGCCCAACACCTCGGCGGTGCGCAGCGCGTCCGCCGGCGTGGTGTACAGCTTCTCGTTGATCTCCCCGACGACGCCGTCCTCCTCACCGCCGACGACACCGATCTCCAGCTCGAGGATGATCTTCGCGGCGGCAGCCTTGGCCAGCAGCTCATCGGCGATCGCCAGGTTCTCCTCCAGCGGGACCGCCGAGCCGTCCCACATGTGCGACTGGAACAGCGGCGGCTGGCCCCGGTCCACGCGCTCCTGGGAGATCGCGATCAACGGCCGGACGTACTTGTCCAGCTTCTCCTTCTGGCAGTGGTCGGTGTGCAGCGCGACGTGGATCGGGTACTTCGCGGCGACCACATGGGCGAACTCGGCCAACGCCACCGCGCCGGTGACCATTTCCTTCACATGCGTGCCGGAGGCGAACTCGGCGCCGCCGGTCGAGACCTGAATGATGCCGTCGCTGCCGGCGTCAGCGAAGCCGCGCAGCGCGGCGTTGATCGTCTCTGAGGACGTCACGTTGATCGCCGGGTAGGCGAAGCCGCCGCGCTGCGCGCGGTCCAGCATCTCGGCGTAGATCTCAGGGGTAGCGATAGGCATCAATGTCTCCCGATGACGTAATTAGTTTTGCGTCCTCATTATCCTCGCCACCGCAGCCACCGGATCGGGGACGCGCCGCCCCCCAGCGCCGCTCGTCCGCGCTGGGCGCCATCGCCGATCGCTGTCGCTGCGCAGCCGCAAGAAATCCCTAGGTGACCGATGTGTCCAGTAACATGGCAGCCACTGGGGACCCGTTCCGGCGCGGGCGCGGCACCCGGGCACTGCACCACCAAGCTTGGACCCCAAAACACGACGCCCGCGACCCGGCGCGGCGGTTGTTCGGCGACTCCTGGGACGAGAGGCGGCGCGCGTGATCCGATTCGAGTCGGTGACCAAGCGGTACCCAGACGGGACGGTCGCCGTCGCCGACCTGAGCCTGGACGCGCCCACCGGGCAGATCACCGTCCTCGTCGGCCCATCGGGCTGCGGCAAGACCACCAGCCTGCGCATGGTCAACCGGATGATCGAGCCGACATCCGGGCGGATCTGGCTGGACGACCGGGACACCGCGCTCTCCCCGCCCACCCAGCTGCGCCGCGGCATGGGGTACGTCATCCAACAGGCCGGGCTGTTCCCGCACCGCACCATCGCGGACAACATCGCCACCGTCCCGCTGCTGCTCGGGCAGAACAAGCGGGCCGCCCGGCGCCGCGCACTGGAGCTGATGGAGCAGGTGGGGCTGGCCAGCGACCTCGCGGGGCGTTATCCAGCGCAACTGTCCGGCGGGCAACAACAGCGCGTTGGGGTGGCCCGGGCGCTGGCCGCCGACCCGCCGATCATGCTGATGGACGAGCCGTTCAGCGCCGTCGACCCGGTGGTGCGGGCGCAACTGCAAGACGAGTTCCTGCGCGTGCAAGGCGAGCTGGGCAAGACGATCCTGTTCGTGACCCACGACATCGACGAGGCGATCAAGCTGGGCGACCGGGTCGCGGTGCTGCGCGCCGGCGGGCGGCTGGCGCAACTGGCCGCGCCCGCCGAGTTGCTGGCCCACCCGGCCGACCCGTTCGTCGCCGGCTTCGTCGGCCGCGACCGCGGCTACCGGGCGCTCGGGTTCGCCTCGGCGGGTTCACTCGCGGCGCATCCCGAGCCGGTGGTCCCGCTGGGCTGCCAGCTGCGCACCGCCCGCGACCGGGCCGACGACGGTTGGGTGCTGGTGGTGGACCCCAGCGGGGCGCCGCAGGGCTGGCTCGCCGTGGGCGGCGTCGCCGACGCGGCGCTGGCCGGGCCGGTGACCGCCGAGCTGCTCAACCTGGGCGGCACCCTGGCCCCCGAGGGCGGCACCCTGCGCGAAGCGCTCGACGCGGCGCTGTCCTCCCCCAGCGGGCGCGGCGTCGTCGTCGACCGTGACGGACGGTTCGTCGGCACAGTCACCGCCGCGCAGGTGCTCGCGCGCGTTGCCGAACCCACCACTCGCTCCGCAAGCGTCGCCGAACCCACCACTCGCTCCGCAAGCGTCGCCGAACCCACCACTCGCTCCGCAAGCGTCGCTCGGCCCGGACCCAAGCGATGAGCGTCTGGCGCTACTTCCTCGACCACCAGCATGAGGTGTGGCCGTGGACCTGGACCACGGTTTGGCTCGCCGGGCTGCCGTTACTGGCCGGGTTGGCCCTGGCGCTGCCGCTCGGTTGGCTGGCCAGCCGGCGCCGGTGGAGCTACGCGCCGCTGGTGTCGGCGGCCGGAGTGCTGTACACGATCCCGTCGCTGGTGTTGTTCGTGGTGCTGCCCGGGGTGCTGGGCACCGGCATCCTCGACCCGATCAACGTCGCGGTGGCGCTGACCGTGTACACGGTGGCGCTGCTGGTGCGGGTGGTCGCCGACGGGCTGAACTCGGTCTCCCCGCAGACGCTCGCCGCCGCTTCGGCGATGGGTTACACCGACCGACAGCGGCTGTTCGCGGTGCAATTGCCGATCGCGGTGCCGGTCATCGGCGCGGGTCTGCGCGTGGCGGCGGTGTCGAACGTCTCGTTGGTCTCGGTCGCCTCGCTGATCGGCGTGGACCAGCTTGGCTCGCTGTTCGTGCGCGGCTCGCAACTGGACACGCTGACCCCGATCATCCTCGGGCTGGTGTTCGTCATCGCGCTGGCGTTGATCTTCGACGCGCTGATCCTGCTCGGCGTGCGGGCGCTGACCCCGTGGGCGCGTAGCGACCGAGGAGCGGAACGAGCGCAGAGCCGAACCATGCGCACCGTGAGGCGACAGCGAGCGAGCATCGCAGGGCGCGCAGCGACCGAGGAGCGGAACGAGCGCGGAGCCGAACCATGGGGGTAGCCAGTGGCGGACTCGATTTCGGCCGGGTGGGGGTCTGGCTGAACGACCCGGCGAACTGGACCGGTCCGAACGGGTTGCTGGCGCATCTTCGCGAGCATGTGCTCTACACCCTGATCGCGGTGGTGGTGGCGGGCGCGATCGCGCTGCCGCTGGGGCTCGCCATCGGCCACACCGGGCGCGGGGTGGCGCTTGTGGTCGGGCTGGCCAATGGGCTGCGCGCGGTGCCCACGCTGGGGGCCGTGGTGTTGTTGGTGGTCTGGCTGTCGCCGAAGATGCAGACGGCCGCCGCGATCCCGGGACTGGTTCCACGGGGTGGTTTGCCCTATTTCATCCCAATCGAGATCGCACTGGTCGTGCTGGCCATCCCCCCGATGCTCACCAACACCTACGCCGGCGTGCAGAACATCGAGCCGGCGGTGCGGGACGCGGCGGCCGGCATGGGCATGACCGGCGGGCAGGTGGTGCGCCGGGTGGAGCTGCCCAACGCGCTGCCGCTGATCATGTCCGGGATCCGCTCCGCGACGCTGCAGGTGATCGCCACCGCGACGGTGGCGGCCTACGTGCCATTCCTCGGCGGGCTCGGCCGGCTGATCATCGACGGCAAGGACGTGATCAACGACCCGCGCCACGGCTATCCGGCGATGGTCTCGGCGGCCATCGTGGTAGCCGCGCTGGCCGTGGCCGCCGACCTCGCGCTCATCGCCGCACAGCGCCTGGTGGTCTCCCCCGGGGTCGCCGGGCGGCCTGCCCGGCGCGGCGCGACCCCGAGCCGCACGACCCCGAGCCGCACGACCCCGCGCCGCGCGACCCCGCGCCGCACGACCCCGCGCCGCGCGACCCCGCGCCGCACGACCCCGAGCCGCACGAGCGGGCGCCGCGCGACCCGACCCGCGCCCACCCCACCCGATCCCTGAGCCCCGCCCAACCGAGCCCACAACCGAGCCCACAACCGACCAGACGTCCGACCAGCGACATCCGCCCATCAGACGAACCATCCGGACCGACAAGTCACCCGACCAAGAAGGAGAAACGCCCATGAAGCGGAACCCGGCGGCACTAGCGCGGATCGGTCTCGTCGGCGCGCTGGCGGCGGTGGCGGTGGCGGCGCTGAGCGCCTGCGGCTCCAGCGGCAGCTCCAACGCGCCGACCCCGACCGGGACGGGCGCGGGGACATCCGCGCCGACGTCCACACCGGCGACGGCCACCGCCCTCCCGGCGGCGCCCGGCGCGATCACCGTCGGCTCGGCCGACTTCCCGGAGAACATCCTGCTCGCCGACATCTACGCCGACGCGATGGCGGCGAAGGGGGTTCGGGTGAGCAAGCACCTGGACATCGGCGAGCGCGCCACCTACATGCAGGCGATGGCCGACGGCTCGATCGGCTTCATCCCCGAGTACAGCGGCTCGATCCTCGCCTTCCTCGACCCGGCCACCACCGCCAAGACCCCCGACGACGTGTGGGCCGCGCTGCAACCGCTGGCGGCGGCGAAGAACCTCGTCGCGCTGCGGTACGCGCCGGCGCAGGACAGCGACACGATCACCGTCACCCGCGCCACCGCCGACAAGTACCAGCTCACCTCGATCGCCGATCTCGCGCCGGTGGCCGGCAAGCTCACCCTGGGCGCCCCGGCGCAGTTCCAGACCCGCGCCGATGGCATCCCCGCGCTGGCGAGCGTTTACGGCGTCACGTTCGGCCGGTTCACCCCGACCCAGGCCGGTGGCGCGATCACGGTGACCGCGTTGCGCAACGGCAGCATCGACGCGGCCGACATCTTCGCCACCGACCCGTCAATCGCCGCCAACGACTTCGTCACGCTCACCGACCCGAAGAGCATGTTCGCCGCGCAGAACGTCGTCCCGCTGGCCAGCGCCGGCAAGCTCACCCAGCCGATGGCGGACGCGTGCGACGCCGTCTCCGCCAAGCTGGACACCGCTGCGCTGGCGTCGTTGGTGGCGAAAGTGGTGGTGGACAAGCAGGACGCTGACGCCGTGGCCAAGGCATGGTTGGCGCAAAACGGCCTTGGGTGAGTGGGCCGGGTTGGGTGGTTCAGGGGATGAGCGCCCGCTCCGGGCGGTCAGGCTTGATCCCTCCGCGCGCACTCATCCCCCAAACCTCTTTACCGAACAGCACGGCCGGTAGGCTGGCCGTGCGCATGATCAAATTCGGTGCCCCGCTGAGGAGTTAGTGCTGTTATGACGAAGCTTGTGGAGTGTGTCCCTAATTTCAGCGAGGGGCGCGACCAGGAGGTGCTCGACGCGCTCGCGGCCCAAGCGCGGGGCGTCGCCGGAGTCACCCTGCTGGACTATTCCTCCGACCAAAGCCACAACCGCTCCGTCTTCACCCTCGTCGGCGACCCGGACGGCATCGCCGAAGCTGCGTTTCGGCTGTGCGAACTGGCCAGCGAGAAGATCGACCTGACCAAGCACACCGGCGCCCACCCGCGCATGGGCGCCACCGATGTCATCCCGTTCATCCCGGTCAAAGACGTCACCGTGGCCGAATGCGTGGCCATCTCCAAGACCGTGGCGGAACGAATCTGGCGCGAGCTGGCGATCCCCTCTTTCCTTTACGAGGATTCCGCGACCCGCCCGGAGCGGCAAAACCTCGCCACGGTTCGCAAGGGTCAATTCGAGGGGATGCCGGAAAAGCTTTTGCAAGATGATTGGGCACCCGACTACGGAGCGCGCCAGGTCCATCCCACCGCCGGCGTCACCGCCATCGGCGCGCGAATGCCGCTGGTGGCCTTCAACGTCAACCTGGACACGTCGGATCTGGCCATCGCGAAAGCGATCGCGAAGACGATTCGTGGCTCTTCCGGCGGGTACAAGCACTGCAAAGCCTTGGGTGTGCTGCTGGAGGACCGCGATATCGCGCAGGTCTCCATGAACATGGTGAACTTCGAGGGCACGCCGCTGTACCGCGTCGTCGAGGCGATCAAATTCGAGGCGCGGCGGTACGGCGTGCGGGTCATCGGCACTGAGGTGGTCGGTCTGACCCCGGCGAAGGCGCTCATCGACGCGGCCGAATACTACTTGCAGATCGAAGGCTTCGACTATGGCCGGCAGGTGCTGGAAAACCATCTGCTGGGCTGACCAGGAGAGATGACGCGATGACCCTCACCAAGATGACCGTCACTGAGTTTTCTGAGGTCCTCGCCTCGGCCGAGCCCGCGCCGGGCGGCGGCTCGGCGGCGGCGCTGGAAGGAGCCCTGGGCGCGGCGCTGGTGCGCATGGTGGCGGCGGTCACCGTCGGCAAGAAGCGTTACGCCGAGCACCAGGAGCTGGCCGAGCGGCTCATGGCGGACGCGGAGGGCGCCCGCCGGGAGCTGCTGGAGCTGATCGAGCGCGACACCGAGGCGTTCAACGGCTTCGGCGCGGCGCTCGCCCTGCCCAAGGACAGCGACGAGGAGAAAGCGGCCCGGGCCGCCGCCATGCAGGACGCCCTCAAAGACGCCACCCGCACCCCGCTGGCGACGATGTCCGCCGCGCTCGGCGCGCTCCGGCTGGCGAAGCGCGCGGTGGGCACCACGAACGTCAACGCGGCCAGCGACTTGGGCGTCGGGGCGCTCAGCCTCAAGGCCGCGATTCAGGGCGCGTGGCTGAACGTCACGATCAACCTCGCCGGCATCACGGACCCGGCGTTCGCCGCCGAGCACCGCCGCGCCGGCGAGGCTGTTCTGGCTGAGGCCCTGCCGCTCGCCGACGAGATCTACGAGGCCATCCAAGCCGGCCTGTGACCCCGCCCGCCGACCGGCAACCCCGCTCCGGATCCCGTTCCCCGGTCGGTTGCCCCGCCCAGGTGCGCCGATGTTGTCTTGGTGCCGGCCCGTTATGGCCGCAGTGCCGCGAGTGGGCAGGTGATGGCGCCGTCGTCCAGGGTGAAGGTCCGCCCCGTGCCGGTGACCACGAGGCGGAAAGCGGGCGGTCCGGCGACGGTCGCGTCGATCTGGTCCACGGCTCTGGTCAAAGACGCCGCGCCCGCCGGCACCTGCAGGCCGGACAGCTTGACTTCGACGGCGGCCCATCGGCCGTCGGGCAACGTGACGACGGCATCGATTTCGTAGCCATTCGAATCACGAAAGTGCCGCACCTGCGCTCCCAACGGCGCTCCCAGCACTCGCAGGTCGTGGATGACGGCGCTCTCAAACAACAGCCCCGCCGTGTTCAGATCACGCCCCAACGACGTCGCGGTGGCTGCCAACGCGGTGGCGGCCAGCGCGGGGTCAGCCAAGTGCCACTTGTCCGCGACCCGCAGTCGCGCCCGCGAACGCAACCCAGGCGTCCATGCGGGCTGACGCTCAATCACAAACAACCGCTCAAGGGCATCGGCGTAAACGCTGACCGTCTCCGCGGTGATACCGGGAGCGAACGCCCGCACGTCAGCGGCCAATGTGGTGTATGACACCTCGCAGGCCACGTTGCGAGCCACCGAGGACAGCAAGCGAGCGATGACCGCCGGGTCCCGCCGCATATCGATCAAGCGGGGCAGATCCAGCCGAGCCGTCTCGTCAAGGTAACCGCGCATCAGCAACTGAGCCGCAGGCAGATCGTCGTCGACCATTCCCGGGAAACCCGGTTTCAACACAAGCCGGAACACCTCGTCCAGACTCATCGGCT
>Ga0123357_10002668_pt1 | contig 20075 bp, 19 predicted proteins | sample TergutEmb28metaG_FD_89873 | JGI IMG/M metagenome (GOLD analysis project Ga0123357, IMG submission 89873) | Embiratermes neotenicus P4 segment gut microbial communities from Petit-Saut dam, French Guiana - Emb289 P4 | ecosystem: Host-associated > Arthropoda: Insects > Digestive system > Gut ... | reverse complement strand
GGTCCGGTAAGCTTGTCTATTGTCTTTTTCGTGCCTGTGCTGAGTAGGTCGTTGATCATGGCGGATGACCATGTCATGAATTCCTCTTTGCTCATGGCAACGGCGTGGGGGTAAAGGCTCATATCCATACTTCTCCCTCCTTCTGCAGAGCGTATGCGGCTCCGAGGATCATAATACTCAGGAAAAGGAGCATCCATACGGTGGCCATGGTCGAAAGACCTGAGAAGGCAACGGCCCATACTAGCAGGAATGTAGCGATGAGATCAAAAACCACAAAAATGATTGCAAAAGCATAGTATTGGAATTTGAACTGTACGTGGGCTTCCCCGATAGGTTCGGAACCGCACTCATATGTATTCTCCATCCACTGGGTAGGTTTCCTCGGCCTGAAGAACCTAGAGACCAACCACGACAAAGGTGCGAAGCCGAGGGCCATGATGCCGACGACGACCAATGGTATGTAGGACACAACTAGTGACATTAGGTTTGCATGCCTTCTTTCGTATATAATGTTTGCAGGCACGCGTTTGTTTTTCTTTATAAACAGGTAGCTGACATTTTAATGGGAGAAGGACATTTTAATCATTCTGTGGCTTACCAGCAGAAATGGGTCTCGTGGAAAAACAGGCCAGATTTGTTAGATTTGGGTACGTCAAAAACTATTTTCGCTTGCCCGGCCTGCGTATGCGGCAACCATTGCAATTGAAGTTGAACTGGACTTCATGTGAAAAAAGTGCTTATCGTTCGATAGGATTGTCTTTCCCAATTGATCTCTCCAGCGAAAAAACAAGCATATGGATCATATGTGCCAGATGCAAGAAATTGTATACTTTTCACATAGGGGTCTATGTAAGGTGTGGAGACTGTCCACTTATGTGTTTGGGGGATACCATACGCTAAGTGAAAGAATAATAGATGCTCTCTCCTGAGACGGCATCATAAAAAATAAGTTTTATTTTCTTCCTAATTCCTTGGATTTCATTGCGGATGCTTCGACCGCATTGATCATCGCAGACCTTAGGCCGCAGTCTTCCAAGACCTTTACCGCTTCGATAGATGTACCGCCTGGGGAGCATACGATGTCCTTCATCTTTCCAGGATGTTCTCCTGTTTCCAGTATCGTCTTCGCCGCGCCCAGTAGAGTTTGCGCTGCCAGCTTTGTTGATACGTCTCTGGGGAGCCCCATGAGCACTCCTCCGTCCGATAAGGCTTCGATTATCATGTACGCATACGCTGGTCCGCTGCCGCTGAGCCCCGTCACTGCATCGAGAAGGTACTCTTTGACCTCGAACGATATTCCTACTGCCTTCAGAACGCTCTCGACCGTCGCACAATCGGCCGATGTTGCATTGGTCCCGCGGGAGAACGCAGATGCGCTTGCGAGCACCATGCATGGCTGGTTTGGCATGACGCGCACGACCCGGCATGTTGGTACATAAGACTCCAGCGTGGAGATGGTTATCCCTGCGGCTATCGACATCATCAGATGATCTTTCGTAAGACTGCTTTTCATAGATGTCAGTACTTCTTCTATCTGCTGCGGTTTGACCGAAAGTACTATGAATTTCGTGCTTTTTGCAACGATCAGGTTGTCTTCATAGACTTCTATTCCCAACGTATCGGAGATGTACTTCCTCCTTGGCTCGTACACTTCGCTGGCGATGATCTCGTCAGCGGCGTAGAGTCCTGTGTTGATGACACCTTTAATCAGAGCTTCGGCCATATTGCCAGCACCTATGAAACCAATCTTTTTGGCCATTTACTGCACCTGATTCGCGATAACTATGAGAGTTAATAAATCTACCCTAAATCTGGTTTCAGACCTAATGGGCGGTGACCGTGGTCGCTGTCTGTTAGAAATTCTCCATAATAGATTCATTCTCTTTTCTAAAAAGAAGAACGAACAAGCCCTATCGTCACTCTCGGAAGGTTTCTCCATATTGACCCCGCCTTCCAATCAAGGTTGCTCTTCTCGCATACCACTGACCTCATCTGCCTTACTTCATCCTTTACGTCATGCAACCTGTTTTCCCTCTCTTCTTTGTTGGGGGCCATCATTGCCTCGTCGACTCTGTGCATCAGCATGCGGGCGGTCTCTATGTTCTCTTTCCTTCCCTCAAAGGTCTCTGCCGATATCCTTGAACTCTCGCATTCCACTGCCGCGAGCTCGATCGCGGCATCGTATGATGTCTCTGCTATCGTGTCTCTGTCCATCCATTTCGTCTCATAGGAGAGGACGTGTTTCCATGATGGGTTCTCCAAAAGCCTCTTGTGGTCCGCGAGGGTCCTTGCGAAGAGTTTGTATCCCCATGTCCCGGGGTCTTCGAATACCATGCTGCCTGGATCAACGAATGGTGCAAAAGGTGCGTTGTAGATGTACAGACCGTCATCCTTATCGACGTGCGCCCACAGCCTCTTCGCGGCTCTGGCGCTGTCTATCGCCGACTCTCTGGTCTGGAATGGCAGACCTGTCATATAGAAAAGGTCGAATCTGTCGCATCCGCTCCTGAATGCCGCCTCCACTGTTCTTTCTATACACTCGTTTGAGTACTTCTTTCCCAATGCGGATCTCACTGCCTCATCCTGAGAATCCGGGGAGAACTGCAGACTCCAGCCGCCTTCGAACGCCTTGTCCAGCTTTGAGAAGTGTTCTTTGCCCGCTCCTCCGAAGAGTTCCACAACAACGTGATTCTCTATCTTTCTTTCTTTGACTGCCTTCAGGAATCTTTCCGTGTAGTCGTCGCTGTGCATCCTGATGTCCCCCACTACGAATATGGGCGTATCCAGATAATTTTGGATCATGTCCATGTCTTCGGCAAGTTTTTCGGGGCTTCTGTACGCAGGCATTCTTCTGCAGACGACCTTCCCGTTGGCGTGATTGGACCCGCCGCACTCGGCGCAGTTGAGCGCGCATCCCCTTACGGAGAACACTGACGTCAGAGGCAACTTGTCCCATCCATACCATGGGAGCGAACCTTTGATATCCATGTGCCTGATCGCGTTCTTTATCATCGTACCGTAGTCGAATTTTATTTCATCCAGATTGTCTGGCGAGTATGTGATCTCATTGTTGTGGACTCTGCCGTTGTCGTCCTTCCACACAAGATTCGGTACTTCTGACAGGTCTCCCCCCTCCTGCAGTACCGTCATCAATTTCACGGTGGGCACTTCGGTGGTATCCCCTCTCATTACCAGGTCTACCTCCGGCATGTTTATCAGTTCCTCCCAGAAATAGGATGATGAGAAACCTCCGAACTCCACCTTCGAATCCGGGTGATATTTTTTCACTAATTTTGCTATCTCGGTGGCCCCGTGCACATGCGGCAGCCAGTGAAGGTCGATGGCAAAAACATCCGCATCCAGGGTTCTGATCCTCTTTTCCACGTCGAACCTCTCGTTCTGAAGCATCTGCACGGCAAGATTGACTATCCTTGTCCTGAACCCAGCGGCTTCAAGGTGCGCAGATATGGTCATGAAACCTATCGGATACATCTCGAACACCGGCGATGATGGGACCACGTCGCTTATCGGTCCGTAGAAGATCGTCTTCTTTCTAAAATCATATACGCTGGGGGCGTGAAGGAATATTATGTCTGTGCGGGCCACTTCACTCACCATAGCGTCTTACGCGCTGCTGATACGATCTTATCGCCCTGAGCAGATCTATATACCTGAACCCCGGCCAGTACACATCCGCGAAATACAGCTCCGAATATGCCAGCTGCCAAAGCAGGAAGTTAGAGATCCTGACCTCCCCGGATGTCCTGAGGACCAGGTCCGGGTCCGGCAGGTCCGAAGTATAAAGGTGCTCTGAAAAGAGGGCCTCAGATATGTCTTCGACGTTAAGTTCTTTATTCGCCACTTTCCTTGCAATGTCCTTCACGGCAGAGATTATCTCTTGTCTGCTCCCGTACGCCATTGCAACATTGAAATTGAAATCGGAATATCCGGCTGTCTTTTCCTCTGCATATTTTATGGCCGCTTTGACGCTTTCAGGCAGGTTGGCATGATCCCCGAATACTCTGATCCTTACCTTATTCTCATGCACCCTTTTTTTGTCGGCCATTCTGTACAGAGCGGCCTCGGATAATTCCATGATAAAATCGATCTCGTCCTTGTCCCTTTTGAAATTCTCTGTGGATAACGCGTACACCGTGACGTATTGTATCTTAAGATTCAGACACCATTCCAGCATCTCTTCGATCTTCTCCTCGCCCCGCCGGTGTCCCTCATTCCCGTCGCCGTCCAGGAACTCGTCCGCGTATCTCCTGTTCCCGTCCATGATCATGGCGACGTGTTTCGGGATCGGACCCTTCAAGATCTCCCTTGTCAGTTCTCTTTGGTACTTGGTGTAGGCTGTCTTTGAGAGCACTCCTGGTACCTTCATAAGATCACCGAAAATCCTCTGGTATCCCTGCAGCCTCGCCGCCCATGTCAAAGCACCCGATTGCGGCAACTGCGCCGATCACGCCTCCCATGCCGGTTATGCTTATGACCTGTATGCCGCATCTTTCCGCCGCTTTGAACGCATCTTCCTCAACAAGTATCTCTGTCTTTGCTCTCAGTCCGTATTCGACCAGCGGCTTCGGTATGCTGAGCCCTTTGTAAACTGTCATCACTGAATCTTTCGAGAACGATTCATTTTTAACAAAATCTTTGCAAAATTCTATGAGGGCCGGTATCTCATCTTCTCTGACCGCGAACGATACTGCGGTTGAGCAGCAATTGGTCGTCTTGTTGGGGACCTTGGGGTTCAGTTGTATTATCTTGTGCTCAATGAAATTACCGATCGGACAGCTGTTCCCCATCTTCAGTGTTGTGACCCATGATGCGCCTTTTTCTTTCGTATCGGTGTCATCCACCCCAACTATTACCCTGACTGTTTTCGGCGTGATTATATCGACGTGTGCGATGTGAGCTCCGCCTATCTTGAAGTCATCCGGATATTCTGTTTGGATCACATTCGGACATTGCGGGATGCATGCGCCTATCCCGACCGTAGCGCCGGCGATGCCGTACCATGTGGTCCTTACTCTGTCTCCCTCGACCTTGAGGGCGGCAAGGCCCTGCCCTCCGACGTGCTCCGACACCGGGCCGAACTGAAGTTCCTTCTCCCCGATCACAACATCCATTATCAGCGTCTGACCGTCCATTCTTATATCTTCTATCACTCCGCCGGATCTTTTGCGGTTAACTACATCCCATTCGCCCGGGCCTTTCGCTATACATTTCTCTACGATCTGTGCAATGCCTCTTTCCTCATCCACCATAGTTAGGAAACCTTTGCAGAACAGTTGGCCGTACTTCTTCTTGACCTCATCCGGTCGGAGTACCTGGACCATCTTCACTCCTCATCTTCTTCATCTGAGTCGTCTTCATTGGGAACATCCTCGGGTTCCTCTTCCACCACATATAAGAACTCGGGAGGGACCTGATCGCATAGGAACACTGTCTTTGCGGCCCTTCCTATCTCTATTCCCGCATCTATGCACCCGACCGTGTCGATCGCAAGGATTATGGGTTCATCATCTTCGTCCCTTACAGACCCCGCTTTGACAGCGTCCTTGTATGTGCGCGAAAGGTGCACCAATGCTCTATCAGTTGGGAAAAGGCCTTCGCTGAGTATCTCTTCGCATTTGTCTTCCGTCGTCGGATAGAAAAGCACATCGGGTATGTTGTCGACCGGGTGCCTTAGGCTCAGTTCAATAGTATGGCCGTATGTTGCCCTTACGTCGCCGCCGGAGATCTGATATCTTCCCTTGGGGTCCGTTTCGGCCATTGCCTCTATGTGATGCACCCTGAGCCACTTCATTCTAGGGTTTTTTGCCTTCATGACGGCCACGATGTCCCTCATGTCGACGAATCCCTGCTCGTCCATGTCGAGGTCATACTTTCCGTGCCTGAGTATACCTGCCATGGTCCTGCCAAGCTTCTCCACTTCGAAGTCGCTCATTATGAATTTTCCTTCTTCTCCGCATACCGGACAGAATTCATCACGGAAATAACCGTGATCCTCGCACTCTCTGATCATTTGATCACCTTGAAACGGCCTTTTCGGCGGCTGACACCGTGTTGGCCATGAGCATGCATATGGTCATTGGGCCAACCCCTCCGGGTACCGGGGATATTGCCGAGACCTTATCTTTCACACCTTCGAAGTCCACATCCCCGATCAACCTGGATCCTTTCGGAGAATTGGGGTCATCTATCCTGTTCGTGCCTACATCGATGATGACCACTCCCTCTTTTATCATATCAGCTGTAACGAAGTTCGGCTTTCCCATGGCCACGATCAGTATGTCTGCTTGCCTTGTAAGGGCCGGCAGGTCTTTTGTCTTTGAATGCACGACGGTGACGGTCGAATCTGCTCCTTCTCCCTTCTGCATCATCATCGCCGCCATCGGTTTACCGACGATGTTGCTCCTTCCTACGACAACAACATGTTTTCCTTTGGTCTCTACGCCGGACCTTACCAGCATCTGCTGCACTCCTGCGGGAGTTGCCGGAAGGAAATCCGGTTCTCCTATGAGCATCTTGCCCACATTCACCGGGTGGAAGCAATCAACATCCTTTTTCGGGCTTATCGCATTGATCACCCTTTTCTCATCGATGTGTTTGGGCAGCGGCAGCTGGATCAGGAATCCGTGAATGGACCTGTCGCTGTTCAATTCATCTATCTTTTTCAGAAGTTCTTTCTCTGTAGTATTCTCCGGGAGTATTATTGTGAGAGAATGCATGCCTAGTTCTTCGCATTTCTTACCCTTCATCCGGACATATACCTCTGACGCGGGGTCATTCCCGACCAGTACCACTGCCAGGCCCGGCGTCGTACCTTTGGATTTTAGGGCCTCTATTCTTTCTCTAAGCTCAGCGTATATGCTCTCAGATACTGTCTTCCCCAATATCAACTCGGACAAAACTTCACCATCATTTTGAAAGCCACACTATTATATTATTTTAGCGAGACTTTGTCTCGGTCAAATTCTTTGCCTCGACCAATGTCATGGGCCTCATTCCTGAATCTACCATATCTTCAAGCACCTTTCTGACATTGCTGATGTTACTCCCGACCTCTTCCGGAGACATCATCCCCCTTTCCCTCGACTCGACGATATGCCATGTATGCGTAGCCAAGACGAACACTCCCTCCTCCATGGCCGATGCCATCTCCAGATAATCTTCCGGTCTTCTTTTGGATTCGTGCATCGGCCACAGAAATGCGGATATCTTTTTTCCCTTGGCGTCTCTGCCTTCCGGGACTGGCATCTCCAACACGCCGCTGATCAGCCTCTTCGGAATTAGGCCTTTGGACATCTCTATATAGCGAGAAGAATCGATCGTTATATCAAATTCCGGAAGTATGTTCATCACTTCCTCATCCGTCCTCATGTAGGGCGCCCTGAAACAAACCGGTGCTTTTCCGATCAAATCGTTCACGGCGTAAGCCGCCTCTCGTATGATCGCCCTTTTGTTGTCAATCCCGTCTATGGCGGTAAGGTCCTCATGGTCTACGCCGTGTATGCCCACCTCGCTGCCCGACAGGAGATTCGCATTCACTTTCCTGAGTGTGGAAGCTTCCGCAAAGAATGTCGCCCTTACGCCCACCTCATCCAGAAGGTCCGTGATCAGAGATAGGCCCTTCTCGGATGATGAGAATCTAGGGTCGGCGCCGTGTCCCCTGTCTATCGAACCTGCTGCGGCCTTGCCCGTGATCTGGGTGTTCACATCTCTATCAAGGTCGACAGTGAAACACAGCGCCCGCATCTTACCTTGTCCTTGGAGCCGTTATCCTCTTGAGGAGCATTCCTTCGATATCGATGGGTTTGTACTTAACGGCCAGCTCTTTGGCTCTTTCGACCTTTGCTTTACTGTCGCCGTATATCTGGAATAACACATCCCCCTTCTCAACTCTCTGGCCCTTCTTTTTCATAAGAAGTATCCCCGCCCCTTTGTCGGATGGAGAACCGGCAGCGACCGCGATTGAAACCAGATCTTTGTTGGATAACGAATGCACATACCCTGCTTTCGCAGACACGACCTCTGCAGTGAACTCTCCGGGAACAAGGTCCTTTGAACTGATGTCATAATTCCCTTTCTGTGCGGCCACTATCTCCCTGAATTTCTTCATTGCCGCGCCTGATTCGAGTATCTCCAGAGCCTTGTCGCTGCCGTTTACGAAACCGCCCATCTCAAGGATTATCCCGGCAAGGTCGCACGCCTTCTCTATCACGCTGGAAGGGTGTTTCTCCCCCTCCAGTATTCGTATGCACTCCCTCGCCTCGAGTTTCGGACCGATCGCATTGCCGACAGGTTGATCCGCGTAGGTTATCGCACACTCAATATGGATGTTCAGCTTCTCTCCGAGGTCCATGAAGTCCCTTGCATATGCTCTTGCTACCTCTATCGTCGGGACCTTCGTACCAGCGCCCGTAGGTATATCGATGACAAGATGGGTTGCGCCTATAGCCAACTTTTTGCTGATTATAGATGCCAGCATCTGTGCGCGGGGGTTGATCCCCAGCGGATGCTCCACCTTTATCACCATATCGTCCACTGGTGCCAGGTTCATTGCGCCGCCCCATGCGAATACGCCGCCGACCTCTTCTGATATCCTTTTCAGAGTCTCTGCGTCCATTTCCACATCGCAGAACGTCTCCACGAAGTCAGATGTCCCGCATGCGCTGCTGATCGCCCTTGATGAGGTCTTCGGCAGCATCAGTCCAGCTGATGCGACTATGGACACAACTATCGGAGTTATCTTGTTGCCTGGAACTCCCCCCATACTGTGGAAGTCATAAACCGGAGTGCGATCGAACTCGACCCTCTCTCCCGTATCCACCATCGCCTGGGCAAAGTTCGCGATCTCTTCGATATCCATCCCGTTGATGTATAAAGCGGTCAGCCATGCTGATATCTCTATTTTCGAGAGTTTGTTCTCAAGGATGTCTTCCACGATAGAGTGGATCTCATCCTTTGAGAGTTTCTCTTTGTCCATCTTTTTCCTAATGCTTCTGACGGACTCCGGGCTGCTTGTATAGATGATGTTCAGTTCGTCTCCGTCTGATGCTCTGACCGTCTCCTTAAGATTACTCGACAGCACCGCTTCTCCGCTATCTACGAAATCAGAGACATTGAGCAGCGCGATAACCGGCTTCTTTCCTTCCACTCTCACCCTGTCATTGTCCTTGCCGCCGATCTTCAGAGCATCTTCGCCGCTCATCAGGACGAGCGGTTCCGTGCTTATGTCCAAAAATCTTACCTTGAGATTCATTTGACTCCCCATTTGTCAAGGGCCGCTTTCAGTTCGGGGTGAGTCTTTGCGTATTCGTTGACCTCTATTCCAGCGAATGCAGCATCTATCGCCTGGGACATACCCATGGCGCCTTTCCTTACCCCGCCCGGATGTCCGGCGACTCCTCCGCCGGCCTGTATCTGAACATTGAATCCTGATATCTTTATCATCGTGGCTATCATTCCCGGATAAACCCCTCCAGAGCAGACGGGCATAACGGTCTTGTATCTTTTGTCCTTTTCCAGACATGCTTCTAGGCTGTCGTGGTCGCCTTTGACCGTGCCGGTCATCTTACCCACTCCAAGGGTCCCCACGTGCAACGCATCCCCCCCGCACATCCTAACCATTTTCGCTAACGGGAGCATGGCTATTCCGTGCAGAGGGTCTTTCGTGAACGCTCCGTGCATGGTCCTGTGAACGTGTATGGGGACCTTGATCTTCGGATCTTCGGCCAGAGCCTGAACGGCTCCGAATCCGCATGTGAACACATCCACCATTATCTGTTTGGCACCCCACGACTGCACATCTTCGGCAAGCTCGATGATCTTGTGTCCGTTCGTACTTACGTTGATCGCATGGACCATTGAGTGGCCTTCCTCCTTCAGTTTATCCAGAGATTCAGCTATCGCTTTTGTCCTGTCCTCTATGGGGCAGAATTTCTGATCTACCAGGGTCTCGTCGTCCTTGCCGTTGGTCAGTCCGCCGCTTCCCGCTTCGTAGACGTATTTTGCGGTGTCCTTGGGAGAGAGGCCTATCTTCGGCTTTACGATCGTCCCCACCAGCGGCTTCTCCGGGCGGTTCAGTATCTTCTTCAGGCCGTCCGATCCAAGCTTGGGCCCTTTGTATTTTTTAAGTATGCTTGAGGGGAATTCCAGATCTTCCAGCCTTACCTTGTGCAGCGCGTCGAGACCGAACAGATTTCCGGCAACTACGCTCAATATCTGCGGGATACCGCCGATCTCTATGGAGAAATCCTCTTCTGGGAATGCTATCGTCACGAGGTCGCCGTCTATGTCGATGACCTTCCCGCCGTCTTTTCTTAGTATGTCCTCGTTCAGTGTCGATATGTCCGTCCACGTTCCGGTGGACTGCTCGGCGGCGATGGCTTCAGCCGCCTTTTCTATCGGCAGGTCTGTGGTCACACGGTACTTGCATATCACGTGCGCATCGCGGTCAATCTTCTCTCCAAGGTGTAAGTAAGAATATGTTTTCATTTTATATCCCTCATTTTTAATAACTCTTTTCCAAACTGTCTGACCATGACTTCATAGACGGAACCGGGCGATATTATCCCCAGTTCAGTGATTATTGCGTCTATGTATTTTGCCGGTGTAGTGTCAAATACAGGATTATGGACCTTGACGTTTTTCGGGACCTCTCCGGCTCCGACCACTTCTGCATAATCTCTTTCTTCGATCTCGACCATGTTGCCGAATATCGTCATCGGCGAGAACTTGTACGTTTCCGTGCAAACGCTGAACGGAACCCTTGCCTCATCGGCCGCAAGTGCCAGCTGAGATGTTCCGATCTTGTTGATCAATGCTCCGTTGGATGCCACTGTGTCAGCGCCAACGAAGACTTTATCGACCTTATTCATGACGGAACGCACGGCACTGTCTATGATAAACGTCACATCCACTCCCGCATCTGACAGCTCTTTCGCTGTCAGCAGCCCCTGTCTCCACGGGCGAGACTCGGTTGCGTAAACTTTAATGTCTTTCCCCTGAGCATTAGCTCTCTTTATTACTCCGAGAGCTGCGCTGCTGTTGCAGTGCGTGAGCAAAATATCTCCGTCCTGCACCCTTTTGGCCCCAAATTCAGCGATAAGCTCCACAGCGTTCGCAGACGTGTCCACAAATGACCTCGCATTGGTGACGACAGAGTCTCTGGCCTCTTTGAATGATGATGCTGTTCCCGTGTCCCTTACGCAGGCGTGAACCCCGCTCCATAAGGAAACGGCTGTCGGTCTCGACTCCAGCAGTATGGCCTTTGCCGTATCGATGTCTTTTTTGAATTCATCCAGAGACCTTCCGTGATAATTATCGGCAAATTCGCCCATCGCGGATGCTGCCGCACGAGCTATCCTGCCAGCCCCCCTTATTTTCATGTCTTTGATATCTGACGCCGTTGCCCTGACCGAGTCGAACACATACCCAGAAGCGTTGTTAATAGATATAATATATTTTGCACATCATTATTTTTGTTGTACTTACTTTAGCATCAGAATATAAATCATGTAAGCGGAGATACCAAAATTATCGGACGGCGCCTAGCCAATTACATCCTATTATACACAGTAAAAAACGAAGTTTCGTCATATCCAGTACTGCACTTCGAATCATACTTATTTGGTCGCTCATATATGCATTGCTCAACATTGTAAAATGATGATAATGCAGCAAAGACCATGGCCTGTATTTTTGTGCCCGTAAGAGAAACTACAATACTGTTTCCTTCACTATGTTTTTTGTTAAATATTTCAATGAATTTTTCTATTAGGTCTTTCGGGTCCTCGGAAACCGTAATTATCTCTGAGTTGTTACAGCCAGCCTGTATGTTTTTTGCAATCTCCATTTCTAACAACCTATTGTTTTCCTCCCCTTTAATGACAATTAGTTTGATATCATCAAATTCATTATTTTCTAACAGTTCCTGAACACGCCTGAATTTGACGGAAACGGGAGAAATAATTGCAACTGGCCTATTAGAAGTATCCCCTATTGATGGCTCTAGTTTTTCCTCGATGTATCCAGAAAGATCTCCGCCGGGTACAGAACGGAGCGCTTCAATTCTATCTGCCTCAACGCCATGAAGTTTGTCAAGAAGGCTGTCTATTTCTTCGCCGGTCGGCATATATTGTTTTGCTCTCGTGTAGGCAACATAAAAATTATCCATGTTAATGGCACAGTGCTTAATTACCCAATATATCAGCGATTTTTGTAGGCCTGTAATATCCACTAGCGTAATCCCATGATTTAAATCAATCATCCCGATAATATCCTTCTTACAAGTGGTTACCTCTATAACTTCACATTTGCAATCGCCGAGAATTTTGTTATATTCTTCGTCTAGATTATCATACTCTTTATCCGAACGCGCACTCTTATATCTGATAAACAATATTCTATCTATTTCTATTTCAGACGAATTTACCAGGCGTCTAAATGATTCAAGGGCTCTTGGCTCAAACCCGTTGCACGTAACGAGTGTGCCTATATGCTTTGGTTTATTAACACTCTTAATTTCCACCCTTGGATGTTTTTTTGTGGTAACGTTATTGCCAGAAATATGCACTGGATTATTATTTTCAAACGCTCCCGATTTTTCATTTTTAGGTGCGTTTTCGTTAGTGTGTTCAAGATCAGAATCATCTGCTAGAATTTCAGGTTCGTCGGCTGAAAACTTATTAACAGATTTCTCTAACACTGTGGGTTGCGGATTTTTCAACCATTCTTCGATCTGGACACTGTTTAACTCAAACCTATCTTTGTTGCCCAACCCCATCTTGTATGGTAGGCCAAAGGCTTTTCTGTATCTGAGCTTAATCTGCATACCTTTTTCTTTTCTTATGTCATTGTTTCCGAGAAGACGGGGGACATAGAGTTTGTTGTGGACAGAAATGAAGATTGGGCTGAAGTCCGTTCTGGGAAAAAGGTGCTAGTCAGACTTCTCCGTGACGATTTTAGAGAGGAAGCTGAGATTCTTTTTGATAAAATTATCAGCCATGAAAAAGGAACACTCAAAATCGACCACACAGAAGAGTTCATGAAGAAGATATACTGCACAACTGTCAAGGCACCATCGACCAACAAAACAGATATAACAATAGAAATACACGATCATAGAACGGATATGAACCCCACACTGGGATTCAGTATCAAATCTGCATTAAAAAGTCCATCAACTCTTATTAACGCCAGTGGGTCGACCAACTTCACATACGTCATAGACGGGATGAATAAGACACTGTGCAATGCATTCGACAATATGGCACACGGAGAGAAGATTGCAGATCGATATGCGCAGCTCACAAAGAGGGGAGTAAATGTCAGATTCTCGGGAATTGACAACAAAAAAATGGAAGATAATCTCACACTTCTTGATTCTGATTTGCCTCAGATGGTTAGTGAGATGTTAAAACTGCATTATGTCAGAGGGATAAGCGACATCACTGAACAGATAAAAGTTCTAAACGAGGAGAATCCCCTCGGATACAGAGACACAAGAAAACCATTCTATGAAATCAAAATAAGAAGGATGCTCGGAGCATTTGCAACCGGAATACAACCCAATACTGATTGGGACGGAATAGATCGAGCGAACGGAGGCTACATTATTGTGAAGAAAGACGGAGAGGTTTTGTGCTATCACCTTTACAACCGAAACGAGTTTGAAGAATATCTAATAAAGAATACACGTCTCGAAACACCTTCAAAAACCCGTTGGGGGCATTCGAAAATCATCAGCACAGTAGATGGATATTCAATAAAGATGACTCTTCAGGTCAGATTCAAAGAATAAAGTAAAAATAATGCTTTGTTTAGAAGAACATTGATAATAATTCTTTCCCAATCAGTTATTTAAGAGCGATAACACATAGGGAAAGTTATGGCAGAAAAGAAACGCCTTAGGATGAGGGGCGTCAAGCAGGCACCGAAAAGGCTAGAGGAGGAGATCCTCGAGCGTTCTAGGAATCTTGCTAATGACCCAGCACTGCTCAGGCCCATGTGCGCCGGAAACTGCAGGAAATGCCTTTTCGATAAAACATTCAAGGATATCGACGGCATTTCAAAATACAAAGGCAATGCTGACACCCTTGTTAAGCTGGCATCCAAAGGATCTGATGATATGGCAAGGGCCTATGCCGCAACCATCTCCTTGAGCGCTGCCGGGAAGATACCTCTGCTGGCGACCGCTACGATCGGGGGGGAGAAGGTATCCTACGTCGTCAGAGGGTCGGTAGGGAACGACAAACTCATAGGCTGCCAATATTACGATGACCCCAGAATAAGGCTCCTTTATTACAATTCATTCATAAAAAAGAACAAACTTCACCTTTACTCCTTTAAGGACGGATTGGTATGCGCCAACTTCCCGAACATGCCAGAAGATTATCTGTATGAGGTCTTTTGGGACTCTCCTTACGAATTCAAAGATGACGGGCTTGACTGTGGCCATAAAGATGCGCTCATACTTAATATCAAGATAAAATCGCTCAACGAGAATATCAAGATATGTGAGAACTGCGCCAAGGACGTCTCCACCATACAATATCTTATATCCAGGGTCTGTGCGATAGAGCCCTTGGACGACATAGAGGTCAGTGTCATACATCCCTATCACTCTGCGGAAGAGAGCGATACGGAGAAGGTCGACGGCGAACTTCTGAAAAAGTATCTGCGCGGGGAGATCAACGATAAGATCCTGCTCAATACGGTCAAAAGAGATAAACTAGGAAACCTCAAAAAATGTGAGATCGCCACATATATCATTGGAACTGAGAACTATGGCTCAAATCTTGATTCCTTCATCTCGGCTCTTTCCGGTCCGGAGGATGAAAAAGCGACCCTGCGTTCATTCTTAAGTTCCACGTGCGAGTCTATTGTCATAAGGAACAAAAAGACATCGGATGCTCTCGCATACCTATGGGACGCGCACTGGAGGGAATTGGTGGCTGTACATTCATCTCAAACGGTAGCGGACGGCATTAAGGACAAACCGAGGAACTCGCCGTCGCAGGTACTCTCTGAAGCGCATAAGGAATTCATGTCTGCCGATGTTGTTGCAAGCCTTCCTGTATTCAGGAAGCCCAAGCCCATAACACAACTCTCCGATACCATGGCAAAAGCGGCGAAGGTCGGGGGATGTAGCCTGGTCATCAGCACGATTGCCTCTGAAGCAATGAAAGATTCGAAATACAGAGCCATTTCCGCAGCTTTCTTACTTGCCTCCGATCCCAACGCCGAGATCCCCTTCAGACTTTCGCAGGATGAAAAGAGCTTCACCGATTTCCTTGTGCCTTTCGCAAAGGCGGTCATTGATGCCAAAGGCGAGAAGTACCGCGACGCTATGAACACCCTGCTGACCGCGAGCAGTTCCGGAGAATCAGTTTAAAGTATTCTTACGTCTGCGACGTAATGCGACACCGAGGGTGCGAATGACTTGACTTCTCTTACCTTCTCTATTTCAAACCCGTCTCCAGCCGCGGCCGAGAATATTCTTTCTATCTTTTCTCTATATTCGTTTACAAAGAAAGTATCGTGATAGTGGATGATCCCTCCGTGTTTCACGATCTCCAACGCTTTCGGCAGGAAAACAGATGTTGTCTGAACATATCCCATTATGACTCGGTCAGCAAACTTTTTTCCAAGTATGTCTCTGTTATCGCCCAGGATCGGCACGACCTTATCATAAACGCCGTTCCGCTCTACATTTCTTATAAGATATGAATATGAATCCGGATTCTTCTCGCAGGCGAAAACCTTCCTGGCCCCGGTGAATTTTGCTATTGGAAGAGTGAAATAACCTATTCCCGCGAACATATCGACCACGGTCTCCCCGCTGCAGTCAAGCTCCCTCATACGATATCTCTCATCAGTGTTGCCTGATGCAAACATTATCCTGCTGACGTCAAATTCATAGAAGATGCCATTCTCCAGCCTGGTGGATTCGGTATCGTTCCCAAAGATGATCTCTGTGCTGGGTCTTCTTAGTTCCCCTGCAATTCCTTTCAAATCAGCGCACACTGTCTTTGCACCGAGGATCTCTGCATACGCTTCCCCGATCCTTTTCTTGTATGGAAGGCATTTCTCGTCAAGCTTTAGAATAATGACATCGCCGACATACTCCCACTTCGTCGGCAGAACGGAAAGAACATCTTTCGGAATATCCGATAACTCATTGATTATACGTTCCTGCGGCTTCCTTCTCTCCATCGTGTAAGCCGGCCCTTCGGTCGTTTCGTACCCCATTCTGATCAGTTCGTCCTCTCTGCCCTGAGTTATCGGCACCAGCCTGCTGTCCCCGTCCCTGCTTATCTTTGCAGATCTATCTACAAGCCCCAACTCCATAAGGTATGGGATCACATCGGATGCTTCCGACGAACTTATGCGGGCTTGCTTCATCATTCTCATATTATCGCCCGCAGCATTATCGGAAGGAATCTTATGCCTACCTGAGGATTCCTCAGAATAGGGTATGCAACACTGCTCGGGTTATCGAGGTCAATGTTGTTCAGTATAGACCTCGTGTCGTCTCTGTCTATTATCTTGAATATCTTTTTGAGGTCCTCGTCTGAGAGGCGGGTGAACATCTTCCTTATCCTGTAACCTCTTGACAGTTCTCTGCCTATCTCTTTTTTCCATCCTTTTTCGTACCCGGCAAGATGCTTGGATGTCACCTCGTTTTCACGAAGGCTTTCCGTTACGGTCTTCTCGAGGATCGGTGCCGCTTTGCATATCGGGTATAGTCCTCCTCCCGATATCGGTTTGACCTGCCCCGCCGCATCGCCTATAAGGAGAGTTCGGCCCCCGTATGACCTGGGCCTTCCTCCGAGAGGTATCTTCCCCGCATATTTTGATACCACGTCATCTCCTTCAATACCCAGCACCTTAAGCAATCTCTTCAGATATTCATTCGGACTTGCGGTATTTCCAGAGCTTATGCACAGGCCCACTCGGGTCATGTCCCCAAACGGTATCTCCCAACTGAAGAACCCCGGTGCGACCTCGGATCCCACCCTCAGCGTCATCACATCATCGTGTTCGGAACAATGTTTTACATCCGCCTCTATGCCATAAACATACTCTCTGGGACGATTGTTCCCAAGGGACATCGCCACCTTTGAGCCGTAACCATCCGCACCTATGATCAGTTTGGACCCTACCTCCCCCTTATCGGTCGAAACTGACACCGCGCTCTCAGATACAATATGATGAGAATATCTGATGCCATATCTTATCTCGGCACCTTTGTCGATCGCGCTCTCCGCAAGCTTCCTATCCAGATCTGTTCTGTCGATCAACATTGCCTTGATCATATTCGATCTTACTTCAAATCTTCCGCCGCATGGAAAAATAACATCGGCCCCATTGATCTTATTCAGAACATCGGGTCTGACGCCGCACATGTCTATTACGTCCTTGGTCATAAGCCCTGCGCATTGCATCGGAAGACCGGAGGACGCATGCTCTTCTATGACAAGAACATCATGAACCTTGGCCAGACGGCCGGCCGTGATGGTTCCGGCGGGACCTCCGCCCACCACCACTGCGTCGTGCATTCTACCACGTCATTTCTTCTTGGACTTCTCATAGTCCTTGATGAAGTTCTGTATCCCCTCGTCCGTCTTAGGGTGAGACACCATCTGAAGCAGAACGTTGTATGGTATCGTCGCAATGTCGCAGCCCATCGCCGCGGCTTCGAGAACATGCATAGGTCCCCTGATGCTGGCGGCGATGACCTCTGTGTCAAACCCATAGTTGGAGAACACACTCACAACCTGCTCCAGGACCTCCGTTCCATACATCCCTATGTCATCCAGGCGGCCAACGAACGGTGAAACATATCTTGCTCCGGCCTTTGCCGCAAGCAGAGCCTGCTGCGCCGAAAATATCAGGGTCATGTTAACGTCGATGCCTTCGCTTGAAAGGACCTTCACCGCCTTCAGTGATTCTATGCACATCGGAAGTTTGACGTTTATGTTCTCATGAATGGAGGCAAGCTCTCGGCCTTCCTTTATCATGCTTTCTGAGTCCATCGACATTGCCTCTGCGGATATCGGAACGTCCACTATCTTGGCTATCTCTTTGACCCTTGTCCTGGTGTCGGTGCCTTCTTTAGCTATCAGACTCGGATTCGTGGTCACTCCGTCAAGTATCCCCCAGCTGTTGATTTCTCTGATCATATCTAGGTTTGCCGTGTCAATGAATATCTTCATCCTTTCAACTCCTTTTCCTTTCCAGAGACCTCTTTGCAGCCTCTACAATATCATTTGGTGTAAGCCCGTATTTCTCAAAGAGCTGGGCTGGGGTTCCCGATTCCCCGAATGTATCTCTTGTGCCTATCATCTCGAGCGGTGCCGGCATTTCCTGAGAAAGGAATTCGGCAACGGCCGCTCCCAGTCCCCCTATGACGCTGTGCTCCTCTGCGGTCACGGCACATCCTGTCTTTTGTATGGATGCTCTCAGAGTGACCTTGTCAAGCGGCTTTATCGTTGACATATTGACAACTTCCGCGTCAATGCCTTCCTCTTGAAGGGCATCCGCCGCCTCCATACAGTTTGCAACCATTTGTCCTGTCCCCACAAGGGTCACGTCAGACCCTTCCCTGAGCACCGATGCCTTGCCTATTGTGAACTCTGCGCCCTCGTTCGTTGTCGTCGGGAACTCTGCGCGGCCCATTCTCATATAAACGGGGCCGTTGAATTCAGATATAGCAATGGTTGCTGCGTATGCTTCATATGCGTCTGCCGGAGATATCACGGTCATGTTCGGAAGAGCTCTCATCACTGCCATATCTTCAAGTGCCTGATGCGATGCGCCGTCCTCACCTACGCTTATCCCGCAGTGGGTCGCCACGATCTTCACGTTAAGTTTCGGATATGCGACCGCAAGCCGTATCTGCTCCCAGCATCTTCCGCTGGCAAATACTCCGAACGTTGATGCGAACACTGTTTTTCCTGATGCCGCCAGCCCTGCCGCGACCCCGATCATGTTCTGTTCGGCTATCCCTATCTCGATGAACCTCTCTGGTGCGACCTTCTTGAACTCGGCTGTTTTGGTTGAGTCCGCGAGGTCTGCGTCGAGCACTACCACTTTGGGGTCTTTTAACGCAAGATCGGCCAACGCCTTTCCGTAGTAGTTCCTCTGAGCGAGTTTTTTTCCGATCATATTCTGCACCTCAGTTCATTCAGTGCCTCGCATTTCTCATCCGGTTTGCAGGTCTTCCCGTGGAATTCGTGATTATTCTCCATGAACGAGATCCCTTTTCCCTTTACTGTGTTCATGATGATCATGGTCGGATTCGTCTGCGAACTCTTGGCCTTGGCACATGCCTCCACGATCTGGACCATGCTGTGCCCGTCAATGATGATCACATTCCACCCGAATGCCTTCCATTTGTCAGGCAGCGGATCCAGCGACATTGCATTTTCAGTGTTGCCGGTGATCTGCAGACGGTTGCGGTCCACGAATGCGACCAAATTATTAAGATGATAATGATGGGCTAGCATCGCCGCTTCCCAGTTCTGCCCGCTTTGGAGCTCCCCGTCCCCGAGAAGACAAAATATGTTGTGGCCTTTTCCATCCAGCTTTCCCGCCAATGCCATCCCGCATGCCATGCTCAGTCCCTGTCCGAGGGAGCCTGTAGACATCTCCACTCCGGGTAATTTGTCTTTTACTGGATGCCCTTGCAATCTGGACCCTATTTTCCTTAGGGTCATCAACTCCTCTTTGGGGAAATATCCAGACTCTGCCAGAGCGGCATATAGTATAGGTGCGGCGTGGCCTTTTGAAAGGATGAACCTGTCCCTGCCCTCCCAACTGGGGTCGGATGGGTCATGCCTCATGACCCTGAAATACAACGCAGCCATAAGGTCCGCTGACGAAAGAGAGCCTCCGGGGTGCCCGGAACCGGCTTCTGAAGTGGCCTCTATGACATCAAACCTGAGGATGTTCGCCTTCTTCTCCAGCTCCTCTATCGTGTACTCCATGACAACCACAAGGTTCCTCAATCGCTTTCTATCCTTGGTGCCAGGAAATATATGACGCTGGCCTCACCATTG
>Ga0123357_10002665_pt1 | contig 20088 bp, 8 predicted proteins | sample TergutEmb28metaG_FD_89873 | JGI IMG/M metagenome (GOLD analysis project Ga0123357, IMG submission 89873) | Embiratermes neotenicus P4 segment gut microbial communities from Petit-Saut dam, French Guiana - Emb289 P4 | ecosystem: Host-associated > Arthropoda: Insects > Digestive system > Gut ... | reverse complement strand
GGGGGGGGGGGTTTGTTCTAAAATCATAGGGAGGGGATTTGTGAATGCGACGGTCACACAGTACACAAAGTCGGTCAACGGCGTCGTACTGCCGACTGACTCGCCGCCCGGAAAAATAACTGTTCAAGGGTACACATTAAGGTCTCCTCTGACTGGCTGCCAAGTTACATCAAAGCCACCCGACCAGTTCTCGAGATATTCAAAATGGCTTTATACTTTCCGGACAGCCCTCGTACTGATACATTATAAAGTTTAGGAATCTTCGGACAGCTGCAGTTCTGAGTTGTGTTTCTATCTATCGTCACTGATTATACAATGTAAGTTCCATACGGTCACATGTCGATGTTTATTCAGTTATTTTTATCAAAAAAAATATTAAAATCTTATTCATTTTATATTTGTGCCTGAGGTGGGCATTTGAAATATTAGCTCTTATTGTGTTTGCAGTGTTTGTTTTGCGTAAACCAATAACTGTACTTTTCAATGTGTTTTATGAACTGTTCTATACATTTTACCTAAATTAAACATTCAAGTTCTCAACCAAAATTCATTGAAAGTTTTTAATGCTCACTCAGATTGAGGGAGAACAAAGCCTGCTTTACTTACGAGAATGAATAAACCTATTCGTATATATGATAAACCGTGTATGAAAAGTTGCTGTAACTTCACTTGATATCTTTTTACGACCCTAGTCGTTTCGCCACATTAACTAGCTTACAAAGCCTACTGGAGCCACGGTTGGGTGGTTGAGATAGTGACTATAGCCGAGCAAACTTTGTTCGATTGCCGGCTGGAAAAAAGACGTTTATTTCTGCATCAGAACGTCGAGACAGGCTCTGGGCCCCACCCAGCCTCTTATTCAAGGGTTACAGGGAAAGCTCTGCCCTGCGGTAAAACGGCCGGTGTTTGAAGCTCACCACCCCCATAAAAATAGTAGCAAAGTTAGGAATGAATCGATTTACACTTTCACACACTCGCATATTTTTACGCCTAGCACATAAAACAAATTTTACGCTTATTTTTCAAAGCTCGTTTCACATGTGGGCGCTAGAGGACTCTTCCATTAATTGTATGAACATTTTCGTAGATTTTAGGGAAATTTAATATTGTGCGTTATTATGATATTAATATGATTTTTTTCTGTTTTTATTCCTGTCGTTGTGTTTTGCAGAATTTTCTTTTAAAATCCCTGTAGTACTTAAACTTAACACAAAGAACGGAATGCAATTAGGGTTGTCTTTAGTACATCATTACGAATTTTGTTACTCAAATTATATAGGGTTCCAATCCATTCAAGTTAGGCAACAAAGAGAGGCAATTTTAATATTCAGTGTGAGGAGGGTTCCCAAATTCCATAAAAAAGCTACACACCAAAGGGTGAAGGGGGGCTGTTTACGGCTTTCATTAAGGTTCTTTCAACATGTAGACAGCGAAGCACTGTGCAGTGCTGCCTGGGACATGCACCTTAGCTCAGCACCAAAGCCGACATTTCGAACCACGATAGGTACCGGTTTTAGGGCATTTCTGTCTTTTAAACGAAGTGGGTAATAAAACCGCTTCAGCTAAAGGCAAAGCAATCCCATTACAGGCCTGGACAGGCCATGAGGTTTCCAGGAGGTCAAGGCTCCCAAATTTCAAGACAGTTGGCACATGAAAGTGGTAAGATTGTCAGCCCTACACACCGGCCGCCTTTACCAACACGAAATTCCTGGTACTCATTTCTGTTAGAAGTTGAGTCGACCTCAGAGACATAGTACGGCCGGAAAGATTATGTAATGACACCACGTGGAATCGAACCCGCTACCTTCCGCCTTGTAGCGCAGTGCCTCACCCAACTGAAAATCGCTTCACTACTTCAAACTAATTCACGGTTATACCAAACGATAGAGCGAATTGTACGTTCCATAATTTGACACCCACTTTAGTGTTACGTTTTTTGATTTTGATTGGGTGTGTCGATTTTATTCTGCAGTCATCAGCTTATAAGTTGCAATATGTGTCTACAACTGCATACATTCCAGAGGCTGAATATTCGATGACACTTCAATATGCGTAGAGACTAACGACTTTGTTTTTTATTGATTGATTCAGAATTTAATTCTCTGCAATTCACTACAAATTCTTGGTTTAAATTTATTCGTTAAAACTTGTACAACATCTGAAGTGAAAGATGCCGTTTCGGTAATCCTACTAATTGTAGTTCGACAAAATATGCCAGAGAAGTATTTTAAGAAATAGGTCAAGGAGTCTGTTAAAGTAGAGTTTATTTAGTTTACAACAATAACAATTCAAAGTACGTGGAATACCCCAATCCTAATATTTCTTATTTTTTTCTTAGTAAATATTTTTTCGCCATTTCGTTCCAGATTATACTGTGAAGGATGAAGGTTTGATTCTGTGTTCTAATTTTGCACAAAGTTTTCATCCACTTCCACGGATTTACACCAACAAAGAACAAGTGTGTGCCTTCTCTGTACCGTGTCTTTTCGTGCTCATGTAGCCAAGTACCCACTACACTAATAATATCATCATCGGTCTCCAAATCCGTACTCAGGAGTCCATCCTTGAAGGCTCCAAATAAGTAGAAGTTTGAGGGTGCAGATCGGAGCTGTAGGCTGGATTGGTTAACACTGTACAACTAGATATTAATGATGGCCTTCCGAATCTTCAAACTTGTGTGCGGGCTTACATTTTTATTGGTTTCTTGTGAATTCGAACCACTTTTTAACGCTTGTTGATTTCTGTCAGCGTCCTGATGTAGGCTTCGGAATTGATTGTGTCCCCTCTCAGCGTCGCATCCACAAGAATCTCTCCTTCGCAGGCTAGAAGACATTGATCATGACCTTGCCCGCTCGTGAAGACTCTGATTGTTTGCCGTGGAGGTTAAGGATGGTGTCATTCCATGGTTTGCCTTTTGTATCCAGTTCAAAATGAAGTTCCCATCTATCATCTGTTGTAACACGTGGGTACAAGACGGTCTCTCCCTCAGCTTCAAAGCGAACCAACAAATCGTAATAAATTTCCTTCCTGTCGGTTTTGAGTTCGATTTTGAGGTTCCGAGGAACCCATCTCGCGCACTCCGTCGAATATCCAAGATCTCGAAAGATGTGGCTGCTGAAACTTCATTAGCTGACCAAAAGACTCAGCACAAGTTATCGGACTGTGATGTTTCGACCCTCGCTAACGATGGCATCAGTCCGCTGCAGCATTTCAGGACTAACAGGTGCGACAGAACGGCCTGAGCGACGCAAATCACGGAGCTCTGAGTTTCCCGTTTTGGAAGCCGCCACACTTTTCTCCCAGCGGTCATTGGAGCTTCTGTCGACAGTAGCACTTCCGTAAATATGGCAAAAAGTTTGTGGATATTTCTCACTGGTTCATTGTGGACGATGAGGAATTATATCAAAGCACCTTTTTGTATCCCACGTCATTAACAGCCTCGATTCTGAGGCTGTGTTGCAGTGGCACTGGCTGTCGTAAATTTTTACAACTTCGTGAAAAAATGCCAGAACTTTCAAATTTGTTTCTTCTACAATCTCACGTTTATAGCTTTTTACTGGTGTCCGGGCAGCTCAGGTATTTGCGTCACATATTGCTTGCACACAGAAACTACGAAGTTTAGATATTTTGCAACCAAGAATAACATAAAACAACCTGAAACTACAACGCGTAGAAGTGTGCTGGTCTATTGCCACCTATAATAGTATTGTCTTAGGGCTTTGATTTCCAGGAATCTATTAACATAAATTATGTATTCTAAAGTTATACGTCTCTTTCTGAGATCAGTTAATAAATCAAACAGTTGATACGATGAACAAGAGGCGCTTTTTATTGCATCTACATTTTTCGACATTTTAAGGTCATCATTAGGCTAATATTCAGTATTTAATGTTACTGGATGTTAGTCTGATGCTGAACTTACGAGGACGAAAAATGTATCTACAACAAAAAGTGCCACTTGTTTGTTGTACCAACGGTTTTATTTATTTTGTTTATTAAATTAAATATACCAGAAAGTACAGTTGCTCCAAAACTCTACACCAGATCAGCCAGTAGAAAGGACAGTCAGTCCATTCCAAAGCAACCCGCAGCAAAATAAGAAAATTATTCCTCTCTCACACTACCGTCCTTCTAAGTAAACCGTCAGCACCAGCGTCAGAGTTCCCTCTTGAATTTTGTTCTATTGCCAACATCAGCAAACAATGAAGCCAATAATCATATATTTCGGAAAGAGAAATTTGCAAGTTCATTCGATCTTCTTTTCCCACAAATTCTTCAAGTCAATTCTGTCGTCTCTTCTAAACAAGCAAACCTACATTATATCTTATCAAATCCAGGGCCATTATAAAGAAGATAACATCAATTTCAGTGACTGTGGAGGGCATACTGTGCCAGAAACACAGATCACGGAGTTCAGTTCCTTCATTGCAAGTTCTGGTGCCGTCAGCAGAACTACAAAGATAGTATTCAGAATATGATTTGTGTACCTCACGTGATGAGAGGTTTTTTGCACTACGTGAGACTGAAGTGTGAAGTTAGCCATTATAGTGCTTTTAATATTTATAATATTCTAACAAACGTGGGTTCGAATGTATTTTTAATGATTCCGATTTATTTTGGAGTTCATTTCTTAGTTTATTTTTCGGAGTTGAATTTTGTGTTGAAACCTCGAATACGTACGTAGTTCTAATAGCATTATTATATAAAATAATTTGCCTCTGCTCTATTTAAAGTGTTGTATTTTATTTTAGTTCTTAATCAAGCATCAAAACACGTACTTTAATTGTCTCACCGTCGGGCAATAACGCCATTTGCACCTTTCGTAAAAATTATTCTTCCAGGCCGTTTTTTGACAATTTTAAATTGTCAAAAAAGTACTGGACTAATTACGCTCAATAACTTCTTCCCATGAAAACAGAATTATAAAACTTTTACATTGAAAATATAAAAGTTATTTACGCAAAAAATGATTGGTGGCTATATTAACCAACATTACCTCTATTCGTTACTCTGTTCAATGTAATTAATTAGAGACCTTGCTTTGTACATTTCAACGACATTTTTTCGAGCCGTAAAGAGTCATCCATCTCATGATTACATGGGTAATATTTTGCTACTTATTCAGCTGATACAACTTAATTTCTTTATTCTTTCCAAGCCTTTGATGGAAACCTGAAACCTTTGGTAACAATTTTAGGTCACGGATAACTATCTGAAGCCATTTCAGACGACACCGTCCCGCCCTATGTCTCTATATCAACTTTAGTATTATCCTTCCCTTTCTCAAATATGTAGCACATGAAGGCTCTTGGAGCGATAATTTTTAGTTATGAATTTTAATGTCTACGTAAACTGCTCTAATTTGAATCTCCTGGTCCGAATTAAACGAATTGTAGGGCTTGAAGTTGTGCTTTCAATTTCCATTTATAAGAGAAATTTGAAGATCGACATTTAATAGACGACATTTTTTATGAAGTCAAAACCAATGCTTGCAGTGTTTGCTACAGCTGAAGTAAGGATGTAACGCGCCCCGAACTTTCTGCCCAAGTTTTAAATTTACATTTGTGCTATAAATTTTATACGATCGCAGAAATTGATCTGTTATATATTAAGAATGTTTGAAAATAGCTGAATTTAGGCGATGGATGTAGCATGTAAATGGAGAAATTTAAATCATTATGAATTAACAGTTAGCCTTTCCAAGTATTACTGTGATCGCTTTAGTACCTATGAAGTGCATGAATATGGAAACAAATAAATGCATATAAAATACTGGTTGGAAACTACATGGGAGAACAGTGCTAAATGACAAAGGCAATTAGGACGATAATACTGAAGTTGATATTAAGGGAATTATTTAAGAGAGTGTTGTCTTTAATCGGTCGGTGCAGAGTATATCAGACCATATTGAATTTTAAATACGAAAATACATTTTCGCATTCCAAGACAGCGGAGAATTCCTTGTCTATCTGAATAACTTTATTGTCTTTCGAGAAATGCGTTGGGCATTTAATCGTGTCTTTGCAGGTAACGTGCTATCAGGCACCTTAATCCGTGATCGGTAGCGAGAGAGACCAAGTTTTATACCACGGAAATGCAACAGGTAATAGGGCAGGCTGTTAACTTAATCTTTGTACAGTTAGCCTTAAAACGCAGCAGCGGGAGGTTGTGAATTAGGTTGGTGAACTGGAACGAAAGCAAGGCTCATTTACTGCAAGACACAATATTTGTCTAAAGTAATGAAATCAAATTCAAGGGGCTTCAATGTTTGGGTAAGATTTAAGACTGGCGTTTCTTAGAGCCCTGCATTATTTCTTTTAAGTCACAGAGAAAAGCAAATTGTTGAGTGGAACGATGCTTTCGAAACTCTTAGGAGATTGTCAGAAAATTCCCATGACAGAGTAAAACGGACGGTTATGGTTTGCAGTTGTGCAGACCTTTGGAGACATTTGTCCCTTGGGAAAGCCATTCCACTCCTTTCCGCTCATCTCAGCCTCCAGTGTTCAGGGACCAGAAGAGAACTGCTTCTGGCGTTCCTGGGCGGAATTGTAAATTGCACGACAAAATAACCCAACGAACGGTTATGGTATCGTAAAGAACAGAACACTACACTAGTGTCAAACGTGTAGAGTACACAATCCTGCACGCGCAAATACCGGCATATGTGCATAAGTACATCATACATACATACATACTTACACATATACATACATACACACATAGATACATACATACGTATGTACGTACATAAATACATACATATGGCAACATTGGGAATTTCGATCAGCCGGCCATTTCCATCAGTATCTCTTCTCGGACAGGGACAAACGTCTGCGAAACTTCATTTGTGCAGGTATGTGGCGCCCGAAGTGCTAAAGACATGACATATTGTGGCAGCAACTGGAAAAATGTGTTTAATGTCTTTATCTTCTTTTTATGTCATTTTTATAACGATTCAGTGAGTCACGTGTGTATTTGCAGGTGGTAAAGCCGTGACATGTAATGAACGTACAACACCAATTTCAGACGCGAAACAATTCAATTAAAATATGTCGCATCGCTTAAATTTCAATATGTCGTGTTGGGCTAAATGATCGGATCTACCTAACTGTAATCGAAATGTCTCCTATTCATTAATATAAATATATATATATATATATATATTGAAACTGAGACCGCTTTTCTCACAAGATGCCCAGGTCAAAGCACGAACCATGCTAAGGGTGTGTGGGGTGCCACGTCACCAGCTGCACCATTTGAGGTAGTGAAAAGTGGTAACAAAGCAATTCCACAAGCTGCGAAACAAAATGAAATTGTATGCACCACCCACATAACCGTATGAAATCGGCGAGTCATTCCTAATTATGCTTGTTACACCACCGATTTTTATGGCTATTGAATAAGAAGAGATGGTCTTGAACATAATTCTGCTTTTGAGGTTTATTTTATGAACTTGCAATAGCGGATCGGCGGGCTTCCATTTGTGCATGCCGAAATGCTGAAGGCAACACACAGTTTCTATCATGAAACTTGTCTGGCTGGAGGCTTTGATGAGACGGAGGGCAGGAATTTCACTTTGAAGACCTCGAGCAATAAGTGTAAAGAAAATCACTGCATTAAACAGAGCAGAAATCAGTATATTGTATGAGGATCTGGAGGGTGTCTTGACGAAATACTAGCTTACTCCTGAAAAATGTTAAGTGATATATCACAAAAGAAACAAATCTTATTTCTGGCCGAAAACTTGACAGTATTCAGGCTGAGAAAGACGGAAAAAGAGTTTGTACTGCTGCAAGCTGCGAGAGCTGTTGAAATGTAACTGTTTTGTATGCAATAAGGCGATTTGTGCAGACGTATGTTTCTTATCTCAGGTGTTAATCTATTGCAGCCAGGGTTGAATAAGACAATGCTAAGACGTGTACCAGCCGGGTGTTCTTGATAACCCTCACGGACAAGCTGGATCAGGGAAGGGTTCTTTGTACTCCGGCTGGAACATTTTGCTAAACACAGTTAACATCAGGGAATCTAATTTTGGTGGTACGGGGCGATCACTGGAGCCACATACAGTTAGATTCGTAGGCATTTTACGAATATAACGTGAAAATCATGCTACTGATAACGCCGTATACATCACAGTGAGAGCAGCCTATGGATGTGTCCTTCTATGGGCCTTTAAAGGGTACATAACTTATTACAATGTGTTTGGATCTTCTCATCCCTGCGAGAAAATTACTCTTGACGAGATGAGTGAACATTCCAACACATCTTTCGTAAATGCTGCAAATAATGAAAAATCCCTGAAAGGGGTTTAGAAACCTACGAATTTTTCCACTATACTGAAATGTCTTTACTAAAGAAGATTTTCCCAGTAGTCTTAAATGTAATTAAGTTTTTAAAATCCTGTGCCATAAAATGTACCAATATGTTCCCTGCTGTCGTCCAGAGTCAAACTGACAAACCCACAAGCACTCTCCATCTCTGAATTTCACACGCAATACAGAACTGTGACGTGCAGAAGGGCCTAATCCTGGCCCATAATGTTCCTTCTTGGATGTAGCTTCGTCACCGGAAAAGAAGAAGAGAGTTAAACCTACAAAGTACAAAAAGAAAAACCACTCTAAATGTTCTCACGTCCACCCAACAGAACATTATCCCGGAAGAAATGAGGGTAAAGCGACAGGTCACAAAATAGAAGTAGCACGAAATAGAGGAAATGTGAGGAGAGAAGAAGGAAAGTGTTGCCATAATGGAAGCAACATAGAAGGAATTCGTCTTTCTAAAGAAGAAATATATATTTTAGAAATATCCTTTCCGAAAATGCTTCACAAGATGAAGTCGCGTCAACGAATCTTTGTTAGGACGACAGTGATAATGGTGATGGGCATTGTAATAGAGATGATGATGTTGAGTGTGAGCACCTTGAGCCAGCAGTTTTGAACAAAGACATTTGCATGCTATATACTGAAAAAGGGCGGGACAACCAATTCGGTGCATACGCACTTTATGTTCTGGTTGGACCCATCCTGTATGCAGCGAATGTGACATTTACGTTTGTGACCATCGTTGTGAACCAAATAATTTAAGCTTCCATTTAAGCTTACAACTTTTTTTCTACATGCGACAGATGAAATTATTAGACTTGGCCCATGACTTTCAATAGTTGAAAAGAATTACCCACATGCGGGGAATTCAGACCATACTCAGAAAAAAATTCAGGAGCCATTTTCGATAATTTTGTAACCACCTCCTCTCCTAAGAAATTTACATTTCTATTTTTTTTCGCAATTGTGATACTTTATTCTGTGGAGACACTACTGCTTCATTAATCGGCATTCCACTACTTTGACCTAAGTAAGTTCATATATAGACACATACGTATAGTAGCCTACATACGTAAACACTTATATTCTTATACCCATCCTACATACATGCGTGGGTTTCAAATTATGACGCTGTGAATATGCTTGTAAAAGCTACCAGGTCCAGCTTAGTTCACGCAGGTCCTTCGCGGCGTCAGCTAATAAAAAACCTGTACTTATGTACTTATACATATTTATGCATAAACCGCTCTAACATCAATATAAGCAAGCATGTAATTACATACATGTAGGTATATGATGTGCCCTTAGGTCTGCGTGTCAAGTCGCGAATTCTCCTACTGCAAATATTCATAATTCCAAATCTTCTTGAATTGCCTCCTTTAAAATTGAAATTTACGTAACTCATAAGTAAGGAATCATATTACAAAATGAATGCATTTCGCTCGTGATGTTTAGGGTCTGTGGTGTGGATATTGCACATGTACACCGCTGTCTTTGTTGTTATTTCAGATCGTGTGTAGTTTATCTACTTTCCACCTCAATAACTTGACATGTACGCCCACAACCGACTTTCCGCCCCAAAACATCAATACAGTATCCTATTTGCTTTACACGTGCCTTGCTATATAAGGCTACATGATACTTCGGACAGTCACAAGAATGTTCACAACTAACGCACAAGATTATGCTAATCTTATTTCTACCTAACGGGTGTCTTTTATAAATTACTATATAATCGGGACGACCATTTAAAAGTGCCTAGAACAGTATCGCACGCACGCGCGCGTGTGTATGTGCGTGTGTGTGTGCGCGCGCGCATGTGTTTGTGTGTGCGTGCGTGCGTGTGTGAATGCGTTTAGACGTTTACCTTTATATTTTTCTGAAGTATAACACAGTATTAAGCAAACATAAAAATCAGTTACACAGCTATTATATTAATCTGCAAATATCCGTTATTCTTTCCTACAGGTAATGACTACTGTTACATGTTTTAGCTAACGTTAGGCATTTTCCAGACAGTCATTTTCAATTGTATTGCAGTTCATAGTTTCGAAAGATCAGTCCACTTTATAGTTTAACACAAAACTTGCGTCCTGCTCTGTGTCATTCATTTGAAAATATATTCAGAATCAAAAATTAGTACGTTGTTGGATTAAAAGGAATTGTGTCAAGTTACAATTGTAAGACTTGAAATAGAAGATGAAATAAATTTCACAGTTACATTAATTAATTTGCTGTTAAGTGATATTGTGTTGTATAATAGCGTGGTCTGGCAATAGAATTAGTATTATATAAAAGAGAAGAAATAAATTTCTAGGTGAATATTTAGTGAGTGATTTTGGCTTCTATCTGGTGTCCTCTTCAGCCACTTCGAATGCGCTATGTACAATACACATTAACTTGAACATTTGGAATGGGCTTAAAATAGCTAACAACTGCCGAAACATGTAACTATAGTATAATATTAAATAGTGTACGTCAGCACAACCACTTTATTACTCAAGGTAATTATAAGGCTACATTTTTCGACTATAGATTAGTCATTTTCAGGCCTATTTTTGTCAATTGAGTTCCATCGTGTTTACGGAACCAAAAACTCAACACTTGTAAGTTTTTCTGTTAATTTATTCAATAGGACTTAATTTAAAATCCGATACAGTTAAAGATTGTCAGTTTCCATTTTTGTTCTTTAGACGTCAGGAGAAAATCTAAACTGGAAGCTTATCCGTCCATTAACAACATAACAACAGAAACAAGCAGTGAACCTTACCACACAATACTATCCAATATTTCAGCGTGTGAGATCATTTGATAACATACCCACTCCCACGGAACAGAAACAAAGACGTACTCCGACGTCACCATTAAATATACAGTATCCCATAGCTCCAAAAACAACCAGACGTTAACGGGACTTATAGTTGCAAAATGGTGAACACCAGTACACCGGTTTAAGAATTGTACATATTTTAACTCTTTAGACACAATTTGTATAATATATTTACTAGACAAATGATTCAATTTTATGTATCCCACTGTTGTAAACACAATTTACACGTCACGCCCTTAAAGACAAACGATCCAATTTGATGTATTCCATGGATGTAAACAATTTAATATTATATTACGTTTATAAGCTCATCGTGATGCTTGCATTCAAATGTAACCGTAGTGTTTAGCTGTCACACACGTCACTTCACATATGATACACTTATTAAGTAAGAGCTCTGTAACTGATTTTTTTGTATTTAGTTAATTATAGACTCTTTGTTGTTCGAAGACGGGTATTTATGTTTACATTTTCAATTTCAAGAAGGCAACAATTCTCGTAATATGCAGAATGCAAAATATCCTTCACGAACACAGGACCCGCCAGTAGTAACAAAGTACAAAGCACAATGTTTCCAATTTTACACTTGGATGGATGAGATGTAGCAACTTTTATGAGGTCACCCGTATTCCATTCTTCTGCCTGCCAACAGTCCCATTCAGATGTGAATTTTCTCATTTTCACCTATTGTTTACAACACGAGGACTTGCTTGAAAGAGATAGAAACCTGGCCATAAAGACTGTCCAACTCTTTGATCATGAAATCTCAAAGCCTGAAAAACTGGTATCCTCTAAAGAACCGTCTTTAATTTGCGTTTTAGATTCCTGTGGTTTGCTTCAACACTAATACCAGAATGTTAAAAAGGAAGATAACTTGTTTTTCTCGGGATTTTTTGAACTACTTCCTCCACGCTTTTTTTGGTTTCTTTATTTCTTCGTTTTTCGATTTGTCCACGGACATCTTGGTAATGTACGTCATTCTAAATTATGACGATAGTGAGATGTGACTACTCTTTGCTATTTATATCTGGCCTACCAGCGTAATTCTCTCTTTTCCTTGTTACATTTGAAGACGGAGGCAGATTTAATCTCCGCAATAATATAGATTTTCAACTTGAGACCGTACGTAATGCACGTCAGTGTCAGTACCGATTATCACTTTTGATATCACGTAGCAAAATCAGCTTTTGCACAGTTCGTACAGAAATTAGCACAGAGTTTCTTGAATTAGCATCACGAACATTAAAATTTCAGAACTTTTACATTTAACAAATGTTTTTAAATAAAAGCCGTTATTGCTGTATTTCAGGAATTCATATTCACAACTGACACTGTTAAAGAAAACTCTCTGTCTTGTTTCAGCAAGCGTGCCGATACCAGAACAAATGTGGTGCGAAGGAAGAAGGAGAACATTAAAGCAACCAGACTACTGTAAAGACTTTTTTGTTGAATTTTATCTCACGAATATCAAGGATAGCAGCTTCGAATCTATAAAATTACATTCGTGTCGATTCTGACGCTAGAGTCATGCCGTCTTATTCCAAAACCCAATAGGACTACTACTACTACTACTACTACTACTACTACTACTACAAACCTCTCTCACTTTTCTGTCTAGCATTTAATGTACTTTGTCACTCAGTCTTACATCATGCGTCTTAGAGGGTTAAATCTCTGTCGTATTGCGACGGTGGCTGATTAACTCTTCTTACCACATCAATTCTCCTTCCTCTGCTCCTCGTTTCCTCTCACCTTCAATTTCAGCAACTTTCTGCGCTTGAGAACTGCTATTATTTTCCTACATTTCTATATTCTATTACTTCCTAAAAGTTTGCAAAGTGTAACAGCTGATGATATCGCCCCTCTCGGCTGTTAATCTGGTAGCGTTTCTTCTTGGACCCTCAAGACAAGACAGATAGGCCGTCCCGCAACATTGGTAACCAACTACCAACAACACTGACAACAAGCCATAAGAACGAATTTCTCGTCTACGTCAAGAGGCAAACTTGAAATCTCACACTGTAACTTCTTTTATGTCCGATTATTTAATTTATTGTTCCTGATATATTTTATTCGTTAACATCTAAATATTACTCGACACACTTCGCTTAATTCCTAACATGTATCTTTTTGCTTAATATCTCACTTTCTCTTAACCATTTAGTGATGAGATAGATCTTAAAATTATTAAATGTCTGTTGGGAAAAACTTTGGCTTAAGCGTTTTAGAGAAAGCTGTTTGTCACATATAGCAGCTGCACTACATTTTGTGTTCCCAAAGACAGGAATCATAATCTATCATCCGTTGACATGTCGTGAAATGAAACACAAATAAACATAAATGAATATCCGTCCACCCATTCAGTCAGCTTACACTTACATCGCACTTAGACACCTCTCTTCAGTGCAACTGACTTCCCTCAACCCTCCACAGTAGACCTACCTATCTGTCGGTTTTCCTGCAGCTGATACTTACCCCATCCCCCCATTACGTGGTTTCCTATGATGAGCTCTCGTCCCCAGCTGCGTGCCGTCAGAGATGTTGCATTTTGAACATCCATAACACAACATCTGGCTGTCCATTTGACACCTGATAAATATCCGTGTACAACAAACACAACTGTTTGCATTAATTAATACCACGTAACCGTCAGAACGCACCGGCAAAGTACATTGATGGCAGAATGACTTTCCACGTATTTCGACATGCAGGACGTAATTTTTGGTTGCCCAACGCACGCTTAAACGGATATCCAGCCAAGCCTTCTGGATTTTAAGTAAAAAGTGGCCGAAAGTTGTGATTTGAATACCGAATTTAGTAAATCCAGTAGCACGCCGTACTATTTTTGCAAAAAAAAATATTGTTAATGTGAGGTGTATCCGTAATCGACCGTTTCGATGCGTAAGGATTTCCACCAATTACTTTTTCCCTATTTTACTGCAGTTTTTTATTTTGCATTTATTTATCTACACATACTTATTATTTATTTGTTTACTTATTCATTCATTCATTCTTTCTTCCGATTAGCCAGCATTTCGATTAGCCTTCCCATAGGATAATTTGCCTTGTACTGATTTTCTCATTACGGGAGTATAATAGACCCACACGAATTTCCCGAGCCCCACACAGAACCGGTAGGCTATTCACCGCGTTCCTGTCTTCATATTAGAGAACACTAGGGATGTTATTACCTGCTGCATAGCGGGCGGGCTGCAAGGTACTATCGTGCTATATAAATATTCAAATTTCATCCAATTTTGTGTTTGGTTTATTCTGTAATGGAGTGTTTCACATGCATGTGGGACAAGTCTTTAACTGAGAGAACAAAGCATTGAACGTACTGTCTTCATAATCCTTAAGTTGCATCTCCTACATGGGGCAGGACTGTGTGTCTCTGAGTTTATTAGGAACACCGGCTTTTACGACTATCTAGAAGAACAAGTGCGATCATTGTGACTGCTCTTATGATCTTCCGTGGCTTTAGTATCAATAAATGCTCACAATACAACATACTTAACAAAAAATACAAATTTCAAATTAATATTAAATAATTTCGATACATTTAAAAATTATTAATGCTCTTCTGAAATACAATTTACATAGTAAAATCTTTTTCAATTTTACGAATAAAAGCGCTACCAACTGCTTTTTTTTGCATAAAATGCAAGTTCCTTTAGTTTTATTCTCTCAAAATTTAGCAACTTGACACTGTCGACGATAGGAACTTAGTGAAGATGTATTTTTTTCAAGAACTGTTGTTGATCTCTTCGGCATTATACATTCCTGCTGAAGTTCGTCCGCCAAACTTACCATAAAGTTTTGTCTGCTGATTTTATTTCCAGTAAATTCTTTGTACCAAATCCATGTACTGATAGTCGCTATATCTAGGATAATGAAGAAAACTTTGTGCAGCCACACTGTTGAAACTGAGTTTAGAGAATATTTTCTGGCCATTTGATAAAAAACATCCTCACCAAATTTTGTCTAATTATGAAATACTGCTTTATCTGGTTGCATCTTTTCATTGTTAGCTATATTCACGTTCGTATGTACAAAGGTACGCAACAGTACATTTTTATCGATCTTGCCTTGGTATACTTTAAGCGCTAGATCATCGAGTTTCTAAACCATAGATTAATTTAAATTTCCTTGAACATTTTTATTGTAAGTGGATTTTCTTTTGTTGGACGATTTGTAGTTCCGACAAAGCTTGTGCCAACTTGCTTCAACTCTTTGACTTGTTTACAAATGTAAAAGAGATAGTTGTAACACTTCAGCCCTTATTCGCATATGGCTCCTTACGATGAAAGACAGCATCTTACCCTTGCAGTCTTTCTGCAAGCCGATGGCCTTCTTTATCCAAATATGGAAACTCCTTAAGCAAATACTTTGGCATCACACAAGTTGCAAACCAGAATTTTATTCTAAATTTATCGGGCCTTTTCACATTGCTAAAGAAAGCGAATCGTTGCCTCGGCTGAAAACAAGTTTTCATCAGTTGCCATAATCCTCATGGTTTAAAACAGTTGATGCACTTTTCAATAAATGGGTTCCATATTTCTGACGCTAGAGCGAATTGGTTTGTTATCATTCGTTGTGATCTAGTAGCTCTCATATCAAATAGAATACAGCACATTATTCCCCATACGCTATTACGTGACAATGTGTATTGTAAAAAAAAGATCATAATACCCTTACCACAAGATATTTACTGATATTTTTCGGGCAACATAAGCTTCACTTCCACAAAGTAACGAAACAAATGCTTCAGTTTCTTAAGTTGATATTGACCATGCGTCTTCTCCAAGTTGCCTCTTCAACATCTGTACATTTTTTATACGATGTAGCATGCTTTCTTCAATCAGAAATTGCCAAGCACTTACGACGATATCTTTGGCTATGTATCTTTTAGAACAAAAAGTAGGGCCAGAATTTTCTCATGGCACGTTGAGGCTAGCGCGTCTACCCGAAATTGATTTATTTTACAACTCAGTTGAAATAGAAAAATCATAATCATCAACCTACATACGAAGGTTAGTAAAAACCAGCACACATCGTCTACAATATCACCTTACCTGGCGCTTTATTTCCAATGTCAGCCAATTGCCGTACGGTCCCATCACGACCGAATTATTGTAAGTCTACATCAGTAGATTCGATGACATTATAATTTCGTGGTCCTCTACCATGACAACTACTTCATCTACAACAAATGTTAGGTGTAGAAATGCCTGGAGATTTTGGAGGTGAATGCAATTCTCCATTATCATCATCTTTACCATCATCATCAACATGATCGTCAACATCATTACCTTCATTATCACTACCAAACCGTACCAATTTCTGTGGCACGTAATCTTCACCCTCAATTTCAGCGTCAAGAAAAATTTCACAATCTGACTTATGCTCAGGTAGGGTTTGTGAACATTTCAACAGTTTGTCATTCGTCAAGCCATGTCGATAACGACTTCAAGCCTGAATGCAGAATAAGCTTTATTGTCACCACAGATCGCCAAACTTATTTTTCTAAACAGGTTTTGTCCAGGCCAGCAAGTTAACTTTTTATGTACAGAGAGCACTCTAAAAGATGACATTGGTGCCTCTAGGTAGAAGTTGTTATAATACATTTCCCATATCTGATAATTTGTATAAATATGCAATAGAAATAATCAGGAAAAATTATAGAAATATTACTTTAAAAAATGAAAGTTATTGAGAATAGGGTTTATAATTTTTATAAACCGTCAAATTGACGTGTTCGGTTCTTCTCAAGACAAACAGGTTATTTATCTTAGAACTGCTAAATTACCGCACGTGATGAATCTGGCAGAAGTTCTACCAAGGCGTCTATAGTATCTTCAGGGTCGTCGCATTTTCTCGAAGAAACTGTATAAATCCATTAAAACTTTTATTCCTAACACCAATCAATGCACCATTTTACATACACGAATACAATCGTCTATCGCGCCTACGCCATCTTCACGGAGCTCTACACCAGAATTTAAAACTTAATAAAATAAAATACATAACAAAAGTAATTAATACCGTATTACAGTATTACAGTATTCTTTTCCCTAAATTAAACAATGTGGATTTTATAAACTGCGACAAAAATAGTACTTTGAAAAGTGTAATGTATTAGAACACAGAACAGTAGTATTTATTACGACCTTTTCATTAAATGTAGTTAAAAGCTTATGTTGTTATGTTTTAATATTTCTTCGCCAACAAACATGTAATTTTTCTTAAACCCTTTATGCATCTGACCTTGTATGATGTGTAGTGGCTTCCCTGTAAAGAGACAGAAGATACGTTAGACTTTTTGAACAAAGAAAGCTGCAGCTTAGCAACATAAACTGTCCAGCTGTATTTGATAAAAACGCCGCAATGAAAGTCACTGTTTTATTGTACTAATATTTTGTGCCTTTAAAAGAGCCATTCTAATTGCGTTTTATGAAATCCACATAGTTTACTTTATCTGAGAGAATACTATAACATATCATGAATAAATTTTGATCCATTATATTTCAGTATCACGGATACATTTTTAATCCATTATATTTCAGTAAGTTTTAAGTCTTGTTGCCGAGCTCCCTGAACACACGCAACTGACACCAGAACATGCAGCAGCGATGCAAGACTGTACTTTACGTGTCTAAAGCTGCATTTGTTGGTGTCATGGACGAACAATCTAATTCAATCAAAAAGCACGGAATAATTAATGTCAAAATGTAAAAATCTATGTGAGTGCTCGTTCGTGACCCATAATCTTCGAACCGAAGATACTCTGGGGAAAAATGTCGACTTCAGCACTCTATTTCAGTATGCTGAATAAAGTAGGGATGTGAAACGAAGTGGCCATAGCTTGCCTTCAGAAAGAGTCACAGCATTTGAAAGAACTGCTGAAAGCCATGCTCGTCCTCAGTAACAGTTCCTGCTTGACGTGCCTAGAATAGAACCATCCTCTCCTGGACACGAGTCGGACAGCTTATCCCCAAGCGGCAACTTCATACTAACCAATTACGGCGCTTTTTCAGGAAGGAGGTTATAGTAATCGAATTAGGGAGATACGATTGCGAAATTGTGTAATGCAGAATATCCTACTGATTAACTCCAGAGGAATGGAGTCGTCACGATGAAATGGTTATGTCGTGCCTAGTGTCAAAAAAATGCTATGTCCACCATTTGGTTTTAACATATATACTTACTTACCTACTTCAAAGAACAGAGTCCTTCTTGTGAAGCTAGCCGATTATCAGCTAGTCAAGAAATTCCCCGCGTTTTATGGAACCCGAAAATTCATTACCACAATCACACCTCCCTATCCTGAGCCACATCGAGCCAGTCCATGTCCACACATCCCACTTCTTGAAGATCTGTCTTACTATTATACTCCCATCTACGCCTTGGTCTTCCAATTGGACTCTTTCTCTCAAGTTTCCCACCAATGCCCTGTATACGCCTGTCCTCCCCCATACGTGCTACACGCCCCGCCCATGTCATTCTTCTCTATTTGATAAACCGAATAATACTTGGCGAGGAGTGCAGATCATTAAGCTCCTCATTGTGTAGTTTTCTGCACTCCCCTGTTACGTCGTCCCTCTTAGGCCAAAATACTCTCCTCAACACACTATTCTCAAACGCCCTCTGACTACGTTCCTCCCTGTATGTGAGTGACCTAGTTTCACACCCATACAAAACGACAGCAAAATTATAGTTCTGGGTTTTACCTTAATTAAGTTTAAACAAGTAGTGATTTTGAGCTCTTCAGAGATTTATTGTATCAGCCCGTCCGTTCGTCAGTCCTCGTCGTGAGCTTCCTAACTACGAAACACAATTAAGCGACACTCAGGATGCTAGATTTGCGTAGGATTTTTGGAGCTGTTTTGATTTGGGCTTATCTTTAATTCTTTTCGTTCTTGTTGTTGTGGGCCAATTTGTTTAGTTGATTAAGATATCGAAAGTGGCCTGAGAGCTGTCTTTCGAGCTCTGTGGGAGGCACTGATGTGTCTTAACACACACGTATTCTAAATTAGGAGTATCTGAGAATGAAGTTGTGAAAATGTCACTTCCATTCCTCATATTACTTACTTTGTAATATTAATGTTCACGTACTCTCTTTCTCAGGTATCATACAGTACCATCGGTCTGCTATCCAAAATAACGTAGCTTGCTGACATCTTTCCTTAGTCCTGCATATGTTGTTCCTTTCACCGTCTTAGATTTTTAACCTTGAATGAACATAAGGTTAACATAGAAAAAAAATAGTACGATTTTGCTGAGAGCTCTTTCTTTTGTCTTTCACGGGTTAATACGTGTTTATGTCACCTCATTCGCCTTCATGTTTACTGCACTATATATATATATATATATATATTTACACGATCACCTTTCGTAAATTTGTTGTCCCGACGCGCTCAGTCTGTTAGGTGATCCTCTTTCGGGAAACGGGTGTGGTTCACCGAATCACATTTAGTTTTAATTATTTCTTTTTTACTTGTTTTATTTACTCAATTTATTCTTGGTATAAAATACTGGAGCGCTATATCCAGTAAAACAGCTAGATCATTTCTAGGAAACTGACACAGGCACTTCTCTGTACTCCTACTTACACCACACTCGTACGCGACTGAATTCGCACTGAACTGCTGGCGTCCGTTGTTCGCTGCTAACATTTTCTCCTACCTATCACCAACAGTCCTGAATATACGTTGACAGATTAACTTAAACGCATGCCATGAACCGTCCGTAACTGACGCCAGAGATCCTAAGAAACAACTATACTAAAAATGATCAGCTACAATATACAGGGTGTCCCAGGAGGAATGTTCCAGACTTCGGGAGAGTGTTCCTTATGTTAAACTATACCGATATAACCCAAAACACCTATGTCCAAAGTAGAACGGTTACGGAGATAATAGCCAGAGAAAAGTGTGG
>Ga0123357_10002664_pt1 | contig 20090 bp, 19 predicted proteins | sample TergutEmb28metaG_FD_89873 | JGI IMG/M metagenome (GOLD analysis project Ga0123357, IMG submission 89873) | Embiratermes neotenicus P4 segment gut microbial communities from Petit-Saut dam, French Guiana - Emb289 P4 | ecosystem: Host-associated > Arthropoda: Insects > Digestive system > Gut ... | reverse complement strand
ATATTTTCGAGGTCGCCGATATTTGTCTGATATACAAAAATCTGCGGGATTGGCATGATATCTGCCGCAAACATTCACTCAAAGGCTGTTAATATGTCTTTAAACGCGCCTTTTCTGCCTGTGAAATAGTCCGTGTTTTCCTCGCCGCCGAATAACGTTGTTTGAACCGCATTCACTCCGAGAGATTTTAGCCACGGAGCGTAAGTTTCATCCCTGGCCATACGCCATATACTCGCAAGCTCATGTCTTGTTGGCTTACTATCGCTCAGTTTAACATCCAAATCCCATAATTCTCTGTAATTGTCTGCGTAATCCGGTTCTTTATACCAACTGTAAAAATATAATTCGTTAAAATGATTTCTGAATTGTTCGGCAATCCAAAGATAATCGTCAATACTCATTTGTCTGTTTTTTCCATGACCCAGCCAGCAATGTCTGCACCGATTTGGGCAACCGAACATATCTACTAAAACAGTAGCGTTCATTTAATTTTTCCTCTTTCATAATTATATTGAAATCAACTTCTCTAATTAAGACGCAAAAAAATAGTCAAAGGTTCATTTTTGATTTTCCTATATTATATAAATTTCCTACGTTTAATGCATATATCTGACAATAATTTTTATTTAACGATTTACAGCTTCTTTTCTATCTCTATCGACCGTCCGTCGCAGAGCTTCACAACAGCTTTCCATTCTTTATCATCTGGTTTTACTGCCCACGATTCGCAAAGCCACGTTGTTTCTCGCCGGAGAAAAAACGGCTCGTCATAACTGCGGTATATCTTCTTTTCATTAAGATAGAAATCGACGTAATGAATAGTCTCAGGAAACTCTGCGGCAAGACGGACGGCGCGCTTTCCGTGAAAAGACGTCCAGTCCTCAAGCCCCTGCAAGTAAAACTGTTTTCCAAGCGGCAGTTCCTCAACATGTATCCCAACAGCTCTCGCAATCCTGCGGGCAAAATATAAATCTTCGCCGGGCGTGATTCCGTAATCGGCGGGCGGAATCTGCTTTGTGAAATTGTTATAATAACCCCATGAAGTGTACGTTTCAAGCCCTACATCGACGCGGGTACAGCACGGCGAGTCTTCGTTGCATAACACCGGCTTTTCACCTGCCCATTCTTTGACTCTGTTTATAAAATCATAATATTCCCCTCGGGTTAAACCGTTTCCATGTATGATTACAACATCGCTCTCGTCGGCAACTTCCCTGTCCGCCATACCTCCGCCGCCCGACGATCCGACAGGCATGCCGCCTGAATATTCCCGCGCCGTCTTTATCAGCATTGCCATGCCTTCCGGCGAATACGCTATGGGGTGAGAGCTGAAAGGCTGTATGTTGTACTCATTGGCAATCTCTAAAATCACGTTACTATATCCGCCGCCGCGCAGGAATTTTGCGCCCGTTTTGACTGCGTTGACGACTGCGCGTCCGTCTTTGATACGGTTGCACTGCGCCCAGTACAACAGGCTCACAATCACGACCATTCCCAATTCATCGGCGGCGCGGATAATCTTATCCATTCTATGCGCGTAGGCATCGTCAAGCGACAATCCGTCTGCGCCGAACGGATTATTTTCTATGTCGCTGACGTCTGCGCATTTCACAGGCCACCCGCCCTGAAAACCTACAGTCACAGCCCGCAGTCCATATGTGTGCCATTCAGACAGCGCGGCAATCAAGTTATCTGTGTTGCGTTCGGGGTCAAAAACTTTGTCTTTAAAGAGGTTGAAACGCGTCCGGTCCGTTTTGTCGTCAAACACGCCCTGAATTAGCCGCTGATTCCACAATAGTCCCAACGACGCCGGATTTGCTCCCGGTATCTCGCTGTAAACCGATTTCCCGTTGATATAAAACTGTTTCCCGTTTATGCTGAGATTTGTTTTCATTTTAATTTTACTCCTCCGTTAAAAAATATGATGCCCTCTTACATTTTCAAGCTCGCCGTTCAGGATTTTCATATCGCCGTCATTCAGAGGATTGTCAATAAATTCGTCTATATGCTCGACAATATACGAAAACTGCTCGAAATTTCCCGGAGGCACTATCGCGTGCGCGCCTTTTGCCAGCGTATATTTTATCGCCGCTTTCGCTAATGCGTCGTTGTCATATATCGTCTTGCACCACGATTTCGGGAATCTTCTGTTCTCATTTTCATCAGCCCATAAGCGGTGAGCGAGAGTTTTAATAGCTAAAATGCCTTTATTCTGATATTTGCATATATTTATCAGCCTGTCGCCGAATCCTTTGTCTATATTCAACGCCCAGTTGATGGGAAACAAAACCGTCGCGAAATCATAATATGCCAGCGCCTGAATTGCTATATCCTCGCTGTGAGCAGATATGCCTATGTTTCGGATATACCCGTCCTCTTTTGCGCGTATCAAAACCTCCATTGCTCCATTTTTCGAGAAAACCGCGTCAATATCCTCCTGCGATGAAAGTCCGTGAAGCTGATATACATCAAAATAATCGGTTTTCAAAACTTTCAGAGAGTTATATAATTCGTATTTTATGGCGGAATTTCTGACAGTGCTTTTGCAGGCGAGATACGCGTCTTTTCTGTATGGAGCGAGGGCTGGGGAGAGCATTTCCTGAGCGTTTCCGTAACTGGGGGCAACGTCAAAATAGTTTACGCCTTTATCGACTGCGTATGCCACATAGCGCGCGCAATCTTCGGGTGTTTCCCCTGTTGTCACGATGCCTCCGAAAATGACCGCGCTGGCTTCAATGCCGGTTTTTCCCAATATATTTTTTTTCATAATGATACCTCTTATTAATATTTTTATTTTTTATTTTTAAACGTTATTTTATTAACTCAAAATGCCGCTCCAAAATATTTAGTGTATTTTCAACCGAACTGTTTTCATCCCGCATAATATAGAACAATCCGCTTTTTTTCACTTCGTCAATCGTTTTTTGCGTCCCTTGTTTTGTAACATCCTCCATATTCTTCAACGCTTTTCCCGGGTCTTTCAGCCGCATAATAGCTTCATAAATATCTCTGTGATCGTCCCTTTCATAATAATCTTTAACAACCAATCCGGGCGAAGCAAGCAGACAGGCAATTCTATTATACGGCGCGATTTGCTTAATTAAATTGCATGATAATCCAAGCAGATTAATATCCGCTACGACTACATTTTTATTGGCAAATTTTATAATCTCAATAATCGCATATTCAAAATATTCCAAGTATCCTTTTCCGAGGCTCTTATTATACTCCTCCGGCGGTCTGTTGAAATGCCGTTCCCAATCGTAACTCGCGGATTCAGTATACTCCGGTGATTCTTTATATCTTTCGTCGCATATTTTTTGAAAGTTTGCGAAGTTTTCCTCGTGATAATTATCATTGAAATGCATATAGCCGTATTTCTTTGATATTGCGTTTGCCATTGTTGTTTTGCCGCCGCAGGCAGCGCCAATCAGAAAATAAACATTCTGAAGATTGTATTTCAGTATGTCTTCCGGTATATTCATACACATAACCTCCGGCAATATAAAAATATAATTTATAATATCCAGAATTATTATAAATTATATTTATTAAACTTTATTTGTAAATTTTAAAATTTTTACTGCTTCATAATATAAACAGAATAGCTAATCCGTGACGATATTGTTTATCTTTATTGTTCTCATATAATCTTTTCCGGTTATGTCTTTGGCGACGGGCATCCTGTTTTTTTCGAGCAGATTTACAATGTTATACACGTCCACCCAGATTTGATTTGTCCCGTCTTTCTGCACTTCGCTGAATATTATCTGCAATCCGAAATGCAGGTGCGGAATCGTTATATTATTGACGTTTTCTTTTGCGCTGTACCCCGTCATGCCTAAATAACCAATGACGTCGCCGGCATGTACTGCGTCTCCTTCTTTTAAATTTGGAACAAACGGATGATCTTTTCTCAAGTGGGCGTAATAATAATAACGTTTTTTATCATATGTTCTTATACCTATTCTCCAGCCGCCGTATTGATTCCAGCCTATTGCCTCGACATATCCGTCCTCGACGGCGATAATCGGAGTGCCCACGTTTCCGAGTAAATCATTGCCTGTGTGGGGACGGCTGTATCCGTACGAGCGCGACGCGCCGAAGTCCTCGTAATGCGTATAGCCGTATCCTTTAGCGACCGGTGAAAAGACTTTCAGTCCGTATTTTTTAGTCGTAATCTCTTTGAGAGGATTTGACGGGTCCGGCTCTATAACTTCATATTCCCCGACAAATCCGCCGAGCACGGAATAAAACGTCTCATAATAATATGGATATAATTTCATATTTTTATTATTTTCCGTTAGTTCTCCGATTGTTGCGCCGCCGCGTAATTTTTTCACCAAATCGTCAATATTTTTGTTCATTTTCTTCACTTGTTTAACATTGCCCCAATTTTCAGTCGCGGCGTAAGATATAAGCTCAATCCAATTCAGGGGAGTTTCAGTGCCGTAAGAATCTATATCGTACTTCAACGCTTTCTGCAGCGTTGACAACTGCACATTAAACTCCATCCATTTTATATAATCTTTAGCCGATGCCTCTGTATTAGACGCACTCTCCGTTTTCGCAATTCCATAGCAGACAAACAAAATCCCGGCTGTTAAAAATATAACGATGACAGATGTGTAAAATATTATATTTTTCTTGGTAAGTACAATATTAAAAATTCTAAGTTTATGTTTCTTATTTTTTGCCGTTAATTTGTCTAAACTGTTTATCATAAATTTTCACCCGATTATATTGAACTTGATAGAAAAATCTAAAAAATCGAAGATTTTTTGATTTTTCAACAAGTTCAGTTTTTTTATACAAATAAAATATATGACAAAACAGTTATTTTGATGAATGAATAATTAATCTGCCAAAAACTGTATAAATATCAAAATTAAAGGGAAAATATAAATAAAATTCCCAAATTTTATATTATTTTTCCCGGAGGCGTATATTTATGAAGTTTTTTAAAATATTAACGTTAGGCTCATACTGCGTGCTTATCTGTGCCGCAATTCTGTTTTCGTTCAAATCCGTGTTTAATTCGTTTATTGAAGCAGTTCCCGGCGATTCAAATGCTTCGCTGAAAAATCCGAACGAATCGGGTTCGGATTACGCAAGCGCGCTGTCAAAAGTAGGGGCGCGGGGCGAAAACGTCGCAGAAGTGCAGAACGCGTTGAAAAGCCTCGGATATTATCTCGGCGGTGTTGACGGGATTTTCGGCGTAAAAACGCAGGACGCAGTCATGCGGTTCCAGAAAGCGAGGGGACTTACTTCAGACGGCATCGTCGGCTCGCAGACGTTAAAAGCCTTAGGACTTCAGGTAGACGCTTTATCCGCCAACAATGAAAACGATATCAATCTGCTTGCGCGTTTAATATCGGCTGAAGCAAAAAGGGAACCGTATATCGGGCAGATAGCCGTCGGAGCGGTTATTTTGAACAGGGTAAAAAATCCGTCATTCCCAAACTCGATTGCGGGTGTGATATATCAGCCCGGCGCGTTTTCATGTATCGACGACGGGCAGTTTAACCAGCCCATAGCCGAATCGGCGTACAGGGCGGCACTGGCCGCACTGAATAACGTAGACCCAGTAGGCGGCGCGCTATATTATTACAATCCCAAAACCTCGGCGACGGCGGCAAATCAATCGATACGCTCGCATCCGGTTAACGCGACTATCGGCGGATATGTATTTTGTTCATGAGGATATCGAATTTCAATATAACATATATTTTATTGTAGGGGGCGGATTCAATATCCACCCCCTACAGATTGATTTTTTACGTTTTATCGTCGCCGTTTTTCTGTTTGTACTCGTTCAGCTTCTTGTTTACGTGTTTGTAATACGCGTTTTGCGCGTATTACCTTATTGTGTGTATATTATTGCGCCGCACACAAACGCACTTACCACAAATGAACTTACATATATAACATCAATTTTACCGGTCCTTATAAATTTAGGTAGTCTAAAAAATATATTTCGCCGTTATATAATCCTGTAACGGCTTTTTGTTTGCCAAGAAGTCTTAACTGCGCGACGACAGCTTCGATTTCTTCGGTGATTTTCGGGCACTTTATGTAAATCTCAATTTCGCTTGTACCGCCGGATTCGTCTATCGTGATTTTTATGCGACATGCCTCCCCACGTAAATTATTTATGCCTATATTATAAAACACAATTTGATTCCTGTAAACCCCGTTTAACGTATCCTGCATTTATATATACGCAAGATGCAGAATAATTGCATAAAAAATTTTCACAAATCAAACTAACCAAACATATTTCCCCGTTATTATAATATCAAGAGCGCTCGAAACAATCCGTACAAAATAAAGGCGGTGCAAATTTTATGAAACCGGTAAGCAGTTTATTCAAAAAAATAGCCGACGATTATTCGCTGATGATATTAAACTGGGCAATAAAGAAAACGGGAAACCGTCCCGACGGCGAAGATTTAGCCCAAGAAGTCTTATATCAAATCCTGTCGTTTGTCAAAGACAGGGAAGAAATTGAAAAACTCGACAATTTAATCTGGAAAATCGCGCATTACACATGGTGCAACAGGATTCGCAGGCTGAAAAAAGAGAATAACATAATAAGTTTAGACGGCGAAAACGGTTTATATGTCAATATTATCGAAGAACGCGACTATATAAACGAGATTGCCGAAAACGACGAGTTAAAAGAAGAGCTTGCCAATCTGCGCAGAAGAATTTCTGATTTGTCGAAACAGCAGAGGGAAATAATCATCGCATATTATCTTGAAAATTTATCGGTTTCGGATATTGCGGCAAAATACAACATAAACAAAAGCGCGGTCAAATGGCATTTATTCGATGCGCGTAAAAAATTAAAGGAGAAATTTGATATGAATAATAACGTGAATGAGAAATATGTTTATAAACCGGGGAAATTACGGCTCGGTTATAATGGCGACGGCGGTCCCGACCCCGATACAAAACGCGTAAACGAAAGTTTAATTAGACAAAACATCTGCCTGTTATGCTACGGAGACAACGGCAAATCTCTTGATGAACTTGCAGAAATGACGGGTATTCCAAAGCCGTACTTGGAATTTGACTTGGACTGGCTTGTTGACCGCGAGTTTTTAGCTCTTGAAAACAAAAAATACATCACGAATTTCGGCATAAAAGACAAGCAGCATTTTGAGAATGTCAGGGATATTTATATAAACGTCAAAGAAAATTATTACAGAAAAATAATTGATTATATCAACTCGCATGAAAAAGACATAAGAAACATCGGATTTTACGGCGGCGATTTTGACTGGAATAAATTATTATGGTCGATTTTGACATTATACCTGCGATACTTTTCCGAATCCGAACCGCTTAAAACATTAAAAAAATACAACGAATTAAAATCACATGAAGAATTGGAATTGCACAAAGACGGCGGACGTTATTTTATCAACGGATTTGACCAGTCGGAAAATCAGGGTGTTAAACTACCTAAAATGGGAGTAATCACCGAAGCTATTTTCGAGCCGGAAAAATGGAATACGGTCAACGGTATTTGGTGCCGCAGTTTTAGCGAAACTACAAGTGAATTTAGCAGTGACGAACATCCGGAAGAACATTATGCGACATATTGGCTTGGAATTTATATTTTTGTCAACATTATGTCGACGCTGACAAAAAATATCGACCAACAAAAAGACTGGAAAAAGATACTTGAGAATCTTTTAAGCAATAACTTTTCAATAGACGGTATGACAGACGACGAAAAAGAACTTATCGCAACCGCCGTAAAAGAAAATATTATAAAAAAAGACGGCGATAAATATATCCCGCAATTTGTAATATTCACTTTTGAACAGTTTAAAAAATTATATTCCGAGATATTCGCACCGCTTGTACAGTCAGTCAAACCGCAGACATTGAAACTTGTCGATATGTTCAGGGAGTTAAACGAAAAATGCCTGCCGAGAAAAATTTATGGTTATGTAGAAAGATGGACATATCTCGACATATGGGATTCCGGCATAAAAAACTTTATGTTCGCCGCAGACGACGGGTATCTGTACATGCCCGAAACTCCCGAAGATGGGACGTGCCTCACGCTGTCATTTATTTATTAACATACAAAATTTATATAATTTCCGGAGGTTATGAATGGATTTTTATCACGGAACACAAATCGGTGGCTTGAAAGAATTAATGCCATTTGCGTCTAAAAGCTCAAATTTAAAGGAAGCATGTGTCTATTTAACAACAAGAAAGCAAGTTGCACTACATTATATTAGCAATTTTAAAAAACTGCTATTTAGCTCTCCAATGCTATATATCGGGGAAGATGTCATAACATATCAGGAAATGTATAGCGGCGCATTGGAATTGTCCTGCAAAGGCGTGAGCGGTTATATTTATCATTGCATCGGCGATTATGAAATGAATGAAAGTCATGGTGTTGAATCCTGTGCTGTTTCATACAAACCTGTCCCGATATCAGATGCGGAATATATTGAGGATGTCTATGAAAAAATCATGGAATATGAGAAGCAGGGGAAATTTATATATGAAAAGTATGAAAAATTACCGCAATATCGACATGATATTATTCGTGGACATGTTATTAGAACAATAAAAGGTGAAGATTTATTAAATAATCCCCAACATTCGCATTATTATTTATTTCAGGCAAAATTCCCCATATATTGGAAAGAAGCCGAAGTATTATACAAAAACGGATTGCTGTAATATTCTTTTGTGTATTAAGGGTTTTAAATTAAGCAAAGCGGTTGAACCAAAGCCTCCATAAACTCGCCGTAGAGGAGTTTGGGTGAGGGAGTCGGCGAAGCCGGAGGGAGTTGGATTAGCACACTATAAATATTTGCCGAGTGCTCGCGGAGGAACTCCCTCCGTCACGCTGTCAAACGCTGTTTTGATAATCCCGCACAATATCTCGCGCGCCACCTCCCTCGCGGAGGGAGGCTTTTGCATAATTCCGATGGTTCTCAATAATTCCCCGAAACGCCGCGCAAAAAAATGCAGAGGATTGCACTATATAATACAAATCCCCTGCTACCCCACTATTTAAAATATAATATCAATTTTAAAATATAATATAATATCCTTTTTTTTACAAATTTCCGACTATAGTATTATCACATATAATTGCGTTTTTTTTGTGAATTATATATAAATTTAAATAAACAAATAGAATGAATTGAAACTTTAAACTCGATATTTTGCAGAATGTTTAATCTCATTTTTGGTATAAATTTGCAAAATTGGCAATAAATTTAATAATAATCTGTTGAAAAATATAAAAAATTGTCATATAATGTAATAAATATAAAAAATAATTATATCAGACCGAAATATAAGATATATAGATTTAAAATATTAATTATATGATGAGGTTATATTATATGACAGGGAAAACGCATAAATTTATAGGTATTGTCGTCGGAGGAGCGGCGGCATATTACGGCATGACCGTATTGCACGACCCGATACATTTATTTTATCTCGCCGCTGTGCCGGTCGGGGCGATGATCGCCGATATAGACCACGACAGATCAAAACTCGGACGTTCAAGAAAAAACATCTTAAATGCAGTATCTGCAATTTTCAGTTCGTTAATCGCCGCCGCAATAATTTTTTATCTTATTGACGCATATACAAAAAGCAGACTTATACCCGCAATTTTGACTGTGCTTTTGATTTTGATTCCGTTCCTGCTTCTGACTTCGCTGACAAAAATAGATTTTGTCAGGAATAATCTGAAATTTATGGTAAAGCACCGGGGGCTTATGCACACTCTGATTATGCCGGCGATTTTATTTGTTGCGGCGTTTTATATAACTGAACCGACGTTCAAAATAGTCGTCACAGGACTTGCAATCGGTTACGCTACGCATATATTCGCAGATTTATTGACGGTAAAAGGATGCCCTATATTATATCCGCTATCGAAAAAAAATATCAGCATAATGAAAATAAAAACAGGAACTTTCAGCGAATATATCGCAGGATTTATAGTCAGCGTCACAATAGGGGCATTTTTCTTAGTCGGGATTTTTTGACGATAAAACAATAATTTGTCAATATTTGTAATTACTCCCAAATGAACTTTTAGAAAAATCGGCAAACAGAGTTTGCCAGATTTTTCTAATAAGTTCATTAGATGTATATAAATTATAGATTATTATATAATAATTTGTATACGCAAGTTATTTTTAAGGAGTGATTATGATTGATAAATTTATAAAACGACTGTTTTCATTTATTCTTGTTATTTTTATGCTGACGCCATTTATGTTAAACGGAGCGGTATCTGCGGACGCTGTTATACAATATACAGAATATATTGTTCAGCAGGGCGATACTCTGTGGCTTATATCGCAGAAGCTGAATATTAATTTAGACGAGCTTATGGCTCTTAATCCGACGGTAGACCCGTTAAACGTTTATCCCGGACTTGTGATTTATATCCCATCGACTGCTACAACTGCCACTTCTGCGCCTGAAACCACGACAGGCAGTCCCGGTACGGGTACTGGGAATAACCCCGTTGTAAGTACGGGCATGGAAAGTCTTACGTATCTGTACGCCGGAACATCGGCGTCATATCTCAAGATTCTTAATAATACAAGCGGTTCTATCAAAACAGTCTGCAATGATTATTTTGATATTAATCCCGACGGCAGTTTACTGATAACGCCGTCAAATAAAATCGACGCTTCTTTTATCGACGAAATGCATAGCAGAGGCATATCAGTGACGCCGTTTATCAGCAATCACTGGGACAGATTTAAAGGAAACGCCGCTCTTGATAACAGGGAAAACCTGTCGACTCAAGTAGCCGATATGATTGCGTTGTATAATATGGACGGCATAAACGTAGACATTGAAAACGTCAACGAACAGTACAGAAACGTATACAGCGATTTTGTGCGTCTGTTAAGAGAGAAGATACCCGCAAATAAAATCGTTTCAGTCGCGACAGCCGCAAATCCCAAAGGCTGGACAGTCGGCTGGCACGGTTCATATGATTATAAAGCGCTGTCGGATTATTCGGATTACCTGATGATTATGACTTACGACGAATCTTATCAGGGCGGACCCGCCGGACCTATATCGAGCAAGGCGTTTTTCGAGGGCTCGATACAGTACGCGATAAATCAGGGCGTGCCAAAAAGCAAAATCGTCGCGGGTCTGCCTTTCTTCGGACGGTACTGGAAAGAGGGCGACGCGTCGGGCGGTCTCGCCGTAACAGCCGGCGATATAGAATATATGCTTGAAAATTACGATTCAAGCGTAAGATATGACAAAGAAACTGAATCTGCAAACGTGACAGTGACAATACTGCCAGACGACCCAAAGCCGCTCGTATGGGGCGGAAGAGTCCTGACTGCGGGTAAATATGATATTTGGTACGACAGTTTAGAATCCGTAAAATATAAATTAGACACTATATATAACTTTGGAATCAAAGGCGCGGGAAGTTGGGCTCTCGGTCAGGAAAGCATACAGACATGGAGTTTCTATTCCGACGCTTTGAACGGCGTGAATGTAAATATGCCCGTTACAACGGAACCGACTGAGCCGACAACGACAGCAATAAAAACTACTGCTGCACCGACGACAACCGAACCCACTACCGTTGCAACTACAACTACTGAACCCACAACGCCAACACCCACGACTACAGCAACTCCGATAATACCGCCAACATCTGCACCGCCTGCAACTCAGCCAACAGTTAATAACCCGGAAACCGAGAATATAACCGAACAACAGGTACCGCAAGAATCCGCGCCTATTGTGTCCTCAAAAATTTCTTTGGAAAAAATCGCGGACGCGCTCAACAACAGCGGCAACAGCCGCACCGTGAAATCCTCGACAGTATTGACGCGCGGCGAAACGGCTGTGCTGATAGCGAAGCTATACGGCATATCACCTGAACCGGCGAATAGCGAATCATTCCCCGACACAGATAATTATTGGGGTGCTGGATATATAAACGCATTGAAGAGGCGAGGCATACTGCGCGGAATTGACGGTAAATATGCTCCAAACGAAAGTGTGACAAAAGAAGAAGCGGCGGCGATATTTGACAGAATATTAGTGCTGCCAAACACAATCAACTTCCACGAGATGTCTTTCAGGGATATAACGCCGGACATGTGGTCTTATTCGTCAATCGCAAAATTGCACTATTTTGATTTGATTACCGGACAGAACAAAAACTTCTACAGACCTTATGACACGATGGACGTCAAGAGTATCGCGGAAATATTGGATGTAATCGCCAAGAAAGAATATCCGGTCAATCCTGACAAATATCTTCCTCCGATAACTGCAAGGTCATACAGGCTTCCGAAAGCGAACATTACAGAACCGATTATAAGTCCAAGATAGATATACACCTATAAAATAGAAAAAACGGGGAAATTTAATTCCTCGTTTTTTGGTTTTATTTATTTTCACAAAAAATATTTTTCAAATTCCGTAATTACGTATTGACAAAACAAAATGGCTGTGTTATAATAATTATGTAATAGCGCAATTACGTAATATTGAAATTTATTTAGTTATTTAACGAGGAGTGAAAATTTATTATGTCAAGGAATCTCGAACAGGAAATCGACGAATTAAAACAGCAGATAGCTGAAATAAAAAAACTGCTGACAAAAGCGCCAGCCGTTTCAACAAAAGAAATAGAAATGGACAGCAAACCTGAATTGGCAGGACATATCAATAAAATGGTTAAATGTAAGACATTTGAAAAAAGCTCATCAGAAATCAAAGCTCTCCTTGACAGGCTGGAAAATGCCTGCGGGGTAAGTAATGACACCGGAAGAATCGCTTATACGGGAGTTTTTGCAAGCGGTGACAGACAATCGACATGGATTAGTGAAGGAAATAATAATGAAGGAATAAGTACTAATCATCTTTTGAAGTTGATTAAAAATCATATGGCTGAAAAAGTGTTGGCTTGTATCGGCAACAGCGATAGGCTGAATATGCTGATTGCGCTTTTACTAAAACCACGGACTGTCGCAGAAATTGTGACAGACGGCGGATATAGTTCGACCGGACAGGTATATCATCACTTAAAACCGCTTATCACCGCAGATTTAGTCAAAGAAGATAAAAACAATTATGAAAAAGGCACGTATGTCGTCCAGCCGCATAAAGTACAGGGGATTATCATGTTGTTAGCCGGAATCAACGATATGGTTGACGAAACATACAGCAAAGGCGATTGGGACAAGGCGTTAGAACAAGAAGATGAAAGTCAGGAATAAAAATTGCGAAATCGGTAAAATTTCTGTAATATCTTGACAGTATAATATATCGTAGGGAACGGATTAATCCGTTCCCTATGAAAAAATTAAAGATTATGCGGGTAAAATAAATTATGTTAAATATAAACGATATTCTATATAAATATATAACTGAAAAATACGGCAGTATCGCGGATTTTGCGGATTACAGCGGCATTTCCCCGATAGAATTAAACGCTATTTTGCTAAAAGACAATATATCAATCGATATACGTTCCGGTCTGAAATTGTGCAAAAAATTGAATATCGATGTGGAAAAACTTATATTTAACGGAGAAATAGATGAAATAAATTCTGAAAATTCCCCTAATTCAGATAATACAAAAAATACAGACGGTAATACAATATCCGAAAACGAGCTTCACGACAGATATATGCGTCTCAGCGAACTCGAAAAAAAAGAAGTCTTAGAATTTGTCAATAAAATAAGCGGGAGACATGAAAAATAATTTAAATAAAAATCGGGAAATATATTGACATATTCAAAAAAGTATGGTATAATTTTTATACCTCTATAAAAAGGGGTTCCTTTTTTGTGAGGAAGGCAACAAAATAATTGATAATTAATAATTAAATTAATTGGGAGGTGCCGCATAAATGAGAGTACGAGTTACGCTTGCTTGCACAGAATGTAAACAGAGAAATTATGAGACAATGAAGAGCAAGAAAAATGATCCGGACAGATTGGAAAAAAATAAACATTGCAAATTCTGCCGTAAACATACCTTGCACAGAGAAACAAAATAAAACAGGTTAAAAAATTATAAAGAGAGGTGCAAATATTTCGTATGGCAGAAGAAACAAAATCCGAGAAATCTAAAGACATTGAGAAAATTGACGCGCCGGAAATAAAAATAAAAAAAGCCGCCGTTGCAAAGCCGGACAGCGATAAACCCGATAAACAGCCTGACAAACCGGCTAAAAAAGACAAACCGTCGCTCATGGAAAGGTTTAAGAAGTTTTTAAAAGATTATAAAAGCGAACTTAAAAAAATCGTCTGGCCCACAAGAACGCAGACTATACAGAATACCGGGGTTGTTGTAATCGCCATCCTGTTTATGACAATCGTAGTGGGACTTCTGGACTTGCTTTTCGGCTGGGGAATAACAGGACTTTCACACGTTAAATCGCTTATAAGCGGCGGATAATTTATTATATAATACAGGCGGGAGAAATCAAATAAAATGAGCGAAGAAGTAAAATGGTATGTTATTCATACTTATTCAGGTTACGAAAATAAAGTCGCAACGAATATTGAAAAAATAGTTGAAAATCGTAAAATGGAGCATTTGATTCAGGCATTGAGAATTCCGTCTGAAACGGTTATCGAAAAAGACAACAACAACAAAATGAAAGAATCCGAACGCAAATTATTTCCAAGCTACGTTCTCGTAAAAATGATTATGACAGACGAAAGCTGGCATGTAATCAGAAATATCAGGGGAGTTACGAGTTTTGTCGGTCCGGGCTCCAAGCCTATCCCGCTGACCGACGAAGAAGTGCAGAAATTTGAAATAGACCCCGTTGTCACCGAAATAAATTTCGAAGTCGGAGACAGCGTCAAAATAACCGACGGCGCATTGAGAAACTCAATAGGGATAGTCGAGGAAATAAGCTCTGATAAAAAGAAGATAAAAATTACTATATCTATGTTCGGCAGACAGACTACTATAGAAATAGATACATCGTCCGTTTCGCCGATTAAAGAAGATTAGAAAATTCATGTGTCTGTAGGGACGCGCATTGCGCGTCCGTATAAATGCGATTCGCGTCCATGTAAATAACGGTTTTCGAACGGACGCGCAATGCGCGCCCCTACAATTAAATCGTGTTCGCATTATAATTATTCTCGTGGGAGGGGCAAAATCTTATTTTACTTGCTCCGAAAAACCACACAATTTAAATATGCTCGAAAAATCCGAAATTCGAAGAATTTCTCGATTTTTCGGTATATTCAAAAAATACGGAGGTATTTTAAAATGGCAAAGAAAATTACCGGTTATATAAAATTGCAGTTACCGGCGGGGAAAGCAACCCCGCAGCCGCCCGTAGGTCCCGCTCTCGGACAGCACGGCGTCAGTATTCCGAATTTCACAAAAGAATTCAATGAGAGAACAAAAAACGACATAGGCTTGATTATACCGGTTATAATCACAGTTTACGCCGACCGTTCGTTTTCGTTTATAACAAAAACCCCGCCCGCGGCAGTCCTGATTAAAAAGGCGTGCAATATAGAAAGCGGTTCGGGAAAACCCAACACAACAAAAGTTTCAAAGATTACAAAAGCCCAGATTCAGAAAATCGCTGAGCTGAAAAAGCCCGATTTGAACGCGGCTTCTCTTGAAACTGCTATGTCTATGATTGCGGGAACCGCCCGCAGTATGGGCGTCGAAGTCGTGGATTAATTAATATAAATGAAAAGAACGAACTACGTTCGTTAGGGAGGTAATATTTAACATGGCTAAAAGAGGCAAAAGATATCAGGAAACAGCAAAACTTGTAGATAGAAATAAATTATACGAACCGGACGAGGCTTTATCTCTGACAAAACAAACGGCTAAAGCTAAATTCGACGAGACGATAGAACTGCACGTAAGACTCGGCGTGGATTCGCGTCACGCAGATCAGCAGGTCAGAGGCGCAGTCGTTCTTCCGCACGGGACAGGCAAAACTGTCAGAACTCTCGTTTTCGCAAAAGGCGACAGGGCAAAAGAAGCAGAGAGTGCAGGATCTGATTACGTCGGCGCGGAAGAGCTTGTCGCAAAGATTCAGAACGAGAACTGGTTTGATTACGACGTTATCATCGCTACTCCGGACATGATGGGGGTAATCGGACGTTTAGGCAGAGTTTTGGGTCCGAAAGGCTTAATGCCGAACCCCAAAGCCGGAACAGTCACAAACGATATAGCTAAAGCCGTTCAGGAAGCAAAAGCCGGCAAAATAGAGTATAGGCTCGATAAAACCAACATAATCCACTGCCCGATAGGGAAAGCGTCCTTTGAGAGCGACAAACTGAGAGAGAATTTTGAAACTCTCGTAAGTGCGATAATCAAGGCAAAACCGGCAGCCGCAAAAGGCACTTATATAAGAAGCTGCACAGTAGCGGCGTCAATGGGTCCGGGAATCAAGGTAAACTCGGCTAAATTGAGCTAAATATATAATATAATGTGAAAACCGTGTTCTGCACGGTTTTTTATTTTATTCAGAAAATTTAAAAATATTTTAAAACGTGCGTAAGATTTTTAAATATATAATCGTAGTATATATAGACGCGTCAAAAATATACAAAACAAAAATCGAAAGGAGCGGGGTCTATATGGATGATTTCATAGACGTGAAGGGTTCGGAAAATATGAATGATGATAATATATTTGAAATAAATAATAATTTTTATGAAAAATATAATCCCACGATACGCGCAATAGTCACAAATATCCTAAAACCTGCAAATCAGTCACAGGATATTGACGACTGCGTGAATACCGTGTTTCTGAGTTTGATGGAAAAATTACAGCAATACAACGAAACTCGCGGAAGCATGGCGGCATTTGTGATAATAATCGCGCGTTCTACCGCATTGGATTACCGCAGAAACAGCATCCGCAAAACCGGCGAGTTAATCAGCGACGATAAAATTGATTTTCTCGGCGAGCCTTTGAATTTTGAAAACGAAGTCGAATTTGATATGCTTGTGGAAAAAATAATACTCGAAAATCTGAACAATCAGGAACGCAGATTATATACTATGAAATATATATTATTTGACCCGCCGGAAGAAATCACGAAATGTTTTAATATCAACCGAAACGCGGCAGACGCGCGCATACACAGATTAAAAAAGAAAATTAAGCACCTTTTGAAAAAAGGAGGAATTACGCTATGAACAAAAAATCATTTACGGAGAGTATAAGCGACGAAGTTATGGCAAAAATAATCGACGATACATTGAATTTCAAGAAAACGGCAAAAAACAGAAATATAAAAACAAATCTTTTGAAAATAATTCCCGCAGTCGCGGCGATTGTGCTTGTTATCGGAGGGCTAAACTTGCTTCCTGCGTTTCTGAAAAATACGGGCGGCCCGGCAGATAATGGAACCGGTAATGACGCAAATTTTGTCGCCGTAAATGCAACTTCTGATACTTCAGACACTACAAATAATTTAAATATTTCAAATACTATAAATATACTCACAGGCGGCAATGACGCCGTGATTGCCAGAATCAACGGATTATTCGGCAACGGACGCGATTTGGGTTTGGTCAACAGAACCGGATATACCTATGACGAATTGATAAAAGAAATTTATGATACTCCTGTTCTTGTCGAAAAAAGTTTCACAGATATATCCGCCGTCGTGCTTAATCTGCAATTCGATAACGTTGTTGTGTCAAGGGGCGGCAGCGAAGTTAAAATCAGATACTACGAATGGACACAAGACGAATATACGCTTTCTGACGACAGCAGCGAAAATCTTGTATTGACCTATGTTGCGGCTGACAAGAAATATCAAAAAGATTCGCCTAAATTCAATGTTATATCGGGAGACTGGGTAAACACTGTCGTGCAAGAATCCAAACGTAATGTTAATCCTGACGACCCTGCGGCTACTAAACGTACAATAGAACTCACTCTGCCGGAAAATGTAACTTTGGAGGGTTTGGGAATATGTACGGTTATGGGAGATATAAATGTCAACGGTTGCGATATTCAGGCAGCTTTGATAGATGATAGCGGAGGAACTGTAACTGTTAATGACAGTGGAATTAACCAACTCATTGTAAACGGAAGAGACCGCGGTAATATTCAAAACGGCAAATTCACATTGCCGGAAACGGAAGATTTGCAGAACCGGCTGAATAATATGAATGGACCGGACATATCGGATTTCACATTGCCAGCCATACCGGATGAAAACAGCCCCGATTTCTGGGATACGCAACCTTGGAAGAAATCAAGTTATAATTATAATAACAGTATTATGGAGTTGATAACTTTAAAGAACGGAACTGAAATAACAACAGGAAGCCTTTTCGATTATTATAACCAGCAATCGACTGGCGGCTCATTTAGAATGGCAACGACAAGTACACTCAAACTCCCGAACGGTATAACGATTAACGCGCCCAAAGAAACGATTATACAAGTTACGATTGTTAAAGGCGGCGACCATAAATTGCAAATCACAATAGGCGACGGCGACGCGACAATCATACAGTCGGACGGCACATCGTCCACAGTCCCTAGCGGCACGGTTCTCGACAGCGAGGGGAATGTTGTTTCAAATGATACAAGCGAAAATCGTTCAGACAACACTGTCACAAATAATGGATGTAGTTATTGGGGGTCAGGTGGAACCGGTCATGACTTCTCTCTTAAAGCGGACGATATAATTACGTTTGACATTGTGACAATAAGCGGCGGAATATCCCTGAATATTACTGATAATAAATCCGGTAAGTCGATTTACAGCGGCGAAAATCTTAAAACGGGTACGTTTGATGTAACTGTGAATGAAGACGGCGAATATCTTATATCTTTTACGTTTGATAAACACTCAGGAAACTTCAAATTTAAAATTTCAGGTGGAGATTGGATATTACCTTCGACTTGGGTTCCTGAACCGCCAGATACACCCGACCCACTTCCGGTGCCAACAATCGACCCGCTCGTAGTTCCTTCGGTACCGCCAGTACCTGATATTGCAGAATTTAGTTTGGATAATATTGAAAATTCTATTGATTGGGATACAAACGCCTGGAAGATATACAATGACGTTAAAACCGACGACAGTTTTAGTAATTATGTGATAATCCTGAAGAACGGAACTGAAATCAGAACGAGAGCTAATTTTAATGGTTTAGACCCTCATTCGGGTGAAATGACGCCAATGGAAACCAGTACAATCAAGCTCCCGAATGGAATAATAATTACAGCGCCCGGCAACACAGCTTTTAAAGTTACGATTGTTAAAGGCGGCGACCATAAATTGCAAATCACAATAGGCGACGGCGACGCGACAATCATACAGTCGGACGGCACAACGTCCGCGGTTCCCAGCGGTACGATTCTCGACGGCGAGGGGAATGTCGTAAAATAGGCATTGGCACTTTCTCCCGACTGAGCTTTGCTCAGTATGCCCTCTTTAGCAAAGAGGGTGGCACGCGAGAAGCCAGTAAGTAACTGTAATATAACGTTAGACTGCGTGACGGGTGTTTTGTGGAATTTTGACAAAACACCCGTCGTCGCATCCAACGTAATCCTGCAATTTTCCACATTGTTCGGCGACGCCACCCTCTTTGCTAAAGAGGGCTTTGGTACAAGATTTTTACGTTGTATTCAAGAAAATTAAAAATATTTTTAAATTTTATGTCAGATTATAAGCATTAAAATTGTATATAATTATAGACGCGTCAAAAATCATAAAAAACAAAGAAGGGAGCGGATTTATATAGATTTTATAAATGTAAAAGAGATAGATATGGAAAATATGAATAATATATCCAACTTAGAGGTAAACAATAATTTTTACGAAAAATATAATCCGCAGATACGCGCAATTGTCGCAAGAATTTTAAACTATGCAAATCAAGCCCGCGATATTGACGACTGCGTAAACGCCGTATATTTGGAATTGATGGAAAAGCTGCAGCAGTACAACGAGACCCGCGGAAGCATGGCGGCGTTTGTGGCGATAGTCGCGCGTTCTGCCGCGTTGAATTACTGCAAAAGCAATATGCGCAAAGCCGGCGAATTAATCGGCGACGAAAAATTT
>Ga0123357_10002663_pt1:2500-20092 | contig 20092 bp, 16 predicted proteins | sample TergutEmb28metaG_FD_89873 | JGI IMG/M metagenome (GOLD analysis project Ga0123357, IMG submission 89873) | Embiratermes neotenicus P4 segment gut microbial communities from Petit-Saut dam, French Guiana - Emb289 P4 | ecosystem: Host-associated > Arthropoda: Insects > Digestive system... | reverse complement strand
GCAGAAGTGTAACCGACTTCTGAGGTTGGGACGCCCATGAGGCGCGGTTACGTTGTCCCGATGATGTGAGTGGTGATATAGGAGGATGTAGTGCCAGGAGGGCCCTTAAACCTAAATTCGACTGACCTACCCAGACCATGGTCACCGCGGGAATCCTCCCCTTCAGGGAAAATTCCCACGGTAGAGCCGGGAATCGAACCCGGGACCTCACGAGACTCTGACCATTAGACCACGAGGCTGGTCATTTTATATTATTTTTACGCTTATATTTTTCCTGTTTACATGGTTGTGTTGGATGGGAACTTTGCTCTAGCCTGTGGGCCTGGAACGGATTACCCCTAAATACACATATTTCAATGTATGCTATGGGCCGGGTAGCGTAGTCGGTATAGGTACGGGCTGGATGGTCCGGGGATCGAATCCCGGTGGGGGTGAAATTTTCCGCACCTGTCCAGACCAGCCCTGGGGCCCAACCAACCTCCTGTATAATGGGTACCGGGTCTTTCCCGGGGGTAAAGAGCGGCCGGGGCGTGACGCTGACCCCTCACCCCCTTCTAGTGCCGTGGTCAAGAAAGACCCCTATGGGTCGTACGGTTGGTACAGAGTCTCAGTGCGTGTACAAGGGTGCACTTTTACCAATGTATGCTAGAACGAACAGATGCTATATATAAACATTGGGTGCTGAGTTGAAGAGGAACAAATAAGATCTGGGTTGAGAGCGGGGGAAAATGATGTATGTGTATGATGGACTGGCTCACAACAACCGCTCCTCGCTCTGTAACGTAACATCTTCCTACAGTGCTAATGCCCATCGTCGATGTTTCCCCCTCCTCCCCAACGTTATAAGGCACTCATGGCACTAAACGAACACAATGCATACAATTGTTCCTTAGATATTTATGTTACGTCACAACATTCATAAGTGTTTCGTTCTCTAAGGGACCATCATCGGGAATCGAACAAAGCCATGCAGCATAAAACCAAAGTAGTCACTTTTGTATACGACTGACGTGGTCTAAAATGGTTAAAATGTTAACATTTCTTCGTAGAGTTGCTGTATAACTGTGATGGATCTTGATATTCAGTATCTTGGAAGCAGCCTACGTACTTAACGGAAGTCAGCACGTGGCTTTCGTTAAGTACGTAGGCAGCTTCCAAGATACTGGCATGTAACTGTATCTGTTAACGCAACTATCTTTCTACACTTCAATTTTATGTATTTTTTAAACATTTATGTATTTTAAACTTTGTTCATGTTTGTGTTTTAATAATTTAAATATTTTAATGCTAATTTCCCCTATGTCAAGGCCAATCACGTTTATAAAAATATTCGACAAAGAAATGACTATTTTAAATATTTGTCTTCCTTACACCACGTCAGCTGTATACGAAAGTGGCTAATTGGTTTCATGGGATATTGCTTGATTTGATTTCCTGAAGAAGGTCCCTTGCGGATCGAAATATGTAGCAATGTTAAGTGTGATACAACCTAAATATCCAAGGAACAGTTTAGTGACGTGATTTTTTTTTTTGGCGCAAAAGCCCCGTGTGGGCCAGGGCCTCGCCACTCAAGAGGTTTTTAGATCAAACACAACGACACACCACAGTCGGTAGGACTCCTTTGGACGAGTGATTAGCTCGTAGTGTCATGAATTAGTTATCGATAATTCAAGGAATGAACAATATCAATTTTTTAGCCTCGTTCCGCTTATGATTTATGATTAAGAGTTTCTGTGTAACTTTACCGTCCTTGTTTATAATTGCTTGTAGCTGCACTTTCAGTACAGCGTTGTGATTGCAGTAGTTATGTGTTTTTCACTTCCAAACCTTCACCATGCCAATTTAAGAAATACACATTTCACATAAAACGACCGTGTGTTTCAGATGCTGTTGCTGCTATTGCTTGTCCCCCTGTCGCAGGCGGGCTACGTACCTCCGGGGCCCCTTTACCGGTGCCCTGAAAAGCCGCTGCTGCTGTTCCCCTGTGAATGTGAAGCAGGAGGCGATAACGGACTAAGCATTCGTTGTGAGAATTCCAATCTGGCATCACTGTCAGTCGGAATCGCCAACTTGGCAACACTGAACGCTCCAGTGGAGCGCCTCACCCTCTCCAAGTGCCATTTCAGTCAGTAAACTAAGCATAATTTACCATTACATCTAACTCTTCATTCATCGGTCAAACTCAAACGACACAACCAGTAACGCAGATTTCGTTGAACAACTTACTGCCCTTCTTGAAACGTCGATTTGATTTGCTGTTCTCCCATTTTAATTGTTTAGAACAGAGCACTTGTCTTTCACGCCATCTTTCATGTGCTTGTCTGCTTGTACTGTACCACCAGGGAGCATTTGTGTGTGCTAACAGAAATGGCTGCCGAGTCATACACAGAGTATCAGTGAGGTTAGAGCTTCACTTCGTTTGTTTTGGCGCGTCTGGGACGAAGTGTCTCTCAGAACTCGTAGAACATTCGTCGAAGAGACAGGACATCAGCGACACCTACGTCTTAACGTGTTTAAGACAAATAAAGAAACAGGAGTGAATATACAGTACCAGAATCGCCACGCTGTGCCTTACGTTTTCTCACTTTAATGTTCTGGAGACAACAACACATATTTCCCCTCATTATGAAACTTCCACCTCAATTTATAATTCTCTATATGTAAAGGTATACTTTTAGTTGCAGTATGTTTGAACATGCTGCTACATTCGTCATTCTACTGAAGATTTATGTTGAGGTAGTAAAACGAAGAGTAGCGAACGCACCGGAATTGTTACTCTAATGCGTTATTTTCTAACTTTTGTTAAACGCGGCTACAATTCACAGTAAGAACAGAAGAAGGTAGAAATTTTCAATAGCCCCTCCCACTAGACCTGCGTACAGATTGTACCTAACCCTCTAACAATAAAATTCACAGGTTTCAGTTTATATTTTCAGTCTCACGTGTACGATGCATTTGCGACCTCAATATTTCCGCTGAGACGCAACATTAAATGTTACAATTGTATTTGTTTTGTTCCACTGTTCCCACTATGCCAATGTAAGCACAGAACCAACACTAAAACAAGCATACGACAAAATGGAGTAACTTGACCGCAGTAACTTCAATGGTCCGTTAAAAAGGATACGGAATGCCGCGCACTGCCCCAAACGTTACGTCATTAAGCACGAACCGATTAAATTATTCATATGGCCTTAAACTACATTATTTTGGCATTAACAGAGAAGTATTTTGATAGATTGTTCAAAAATATTTATTAATTATGAATGTAATCGTAATTGTAAAAATTGAACATTATATTAATTTAAAAAATTTAGAAACGTATGTTTGTGTGTAATTGTCTTTCGTGGTATGTGAAATTGTCTTCTGAAAACACAGAGAGGTGGTAACTTTTGGCTATATGCTTGTCTTTAAGCAAATTGTTGGTAAAATGTTAGATCCGTCTGTGTGCCATTTGTAGAGCGCCTGTACGGGAGTTTGTTGTACCCGCTTCACCTGCGAGTACTGCGGGTGGAGGACACGCCCCTGCAGCACATCGAAGAACACGCATTTCTGGGAGTGAACAGAACGTTACAGGAGCTCCATATTGTGCGGTCCGAGCTCCAGGAGTTCCCAGCTTCGGCGTTCCAAGTACGTTCCAATTAGTTACAGCAGCCCAGCTTTGACGCTTGAAATGCGGGGAAATAATTCGATTCAGAAATGGATGTACTGCTTCAGGTGTTGGGCAACATCACGACACTCCAAATCGATGGACACAAATTCCGGGTTCTTCCAGCAGATGCTTTCAGTTCCGGGCTTCTTCCTTCTCGCCTAGAGAGGTTACATCTGACGAACGGGTTGCTGGACGATCTACCTGCCGACGCCTTCCAGGTACTGCGAAAACTCAAGACTCTCGACCTTCATGGCAACCAGTTGAAGGAGCTCCGCCGGAACCAGTTCAAGGGACTTCGGGACACAGAGGTACTCGACTTGTCCCACAATAACCTCACTAAAGTGGATTCATCGCACCTGGCAGATCTGAACAAGATGTCTTGGTGCAATCTATCTCACAACGCCATAGGAGAACTCACCAGGTAATGGGAAGTTCTTCTGAATATTCGTGACTTCAGGCTTCCCTAGCGACGTCAATGAGACCTACACTTCTCTGGGATTTCACACAGCATAGATTGGTAATTCCGTGCAGATGTTTCGGGAAGACCTATCGGTCCATCTTCAAGGGTCAGGAGGGCCAAGAATTTCTTGGACTTGTTGAGCCTTGAAGATGTGCCGATAGGTTGTCCCGAAACGTCTGTATGGAATTACCACTCTATGCTGCGTTAAATCGCACAAGAGGGCACATGTCACTTCCTCTGAAAGTTGTCTAAAAGCAAGGGTAACAACATGCTATTTCATGAGATCTTGCAAAGGAAGTCGTTTGAAAGCCGCAGAAATTTAGACCTCTACCTTAAACGGAAATGGAAGAGTCAGTTTCCTAGCTACCCCAGTAAATTTACTTCCTGGAGAAGCGCCCACGTTACCCACTTAATAATATTCTGGGCAGCTCGTCCATAAAGACTGAAATTTTGCAATTTTACCAGAAATTCTGAAAAAAATTGAAATAAACACCTGAATGAAAGTTTTCATCAGGAGGTAATAGGCTTCATTATCTAAAGAAAGCGTGAATGAAATAATTTTAAATTCAGATTCTCACGACGTAGTATAAGCGGCGCGGAGAATAGAGCGGACTGTGTCCTGTCCAGATGTTGTGCTTTTGGTCAGCTTAGATATTCCGAGTTTTGGGAAGACAGAGGCACTTAGTGCGCGGGTGGGCTTGTTGGCGCTGCAAGTCACGGAGGACTTAAATTGGGACTTTATGTATCTGTATAGTTTTTCTAACATTTCAAACGCAGAAATTTTGATAAGCATTTTTACCCAGCTGTTTTCAAAGCCACGTTTGTGAATATTTTAATTTTAGCAGCCGCAATTTTAAGGCCGCCTTGAACAAGAATAGTGTGAAGTATTTACAGGGGCATCAATTTTTCGCAATTAACTCTCTCCTAGAAATCTGAGATCAACAGTTTGTATCATATACCACCCTACTTAATTATTTCTTAATCATCATGAAAGCGAATGCAAACTTATATGATAAAACCTAACCATGCTGTATACAAACTACACATAAGTGGTTTAGTGTACTCGCTGTTATGTCTTCTTATTAATCATATAATAATCCTAGCTCCAACCCTACATCTCACGAGCCGCCATTGATTCTGGGCCTTATACAGGGCCAGTCTTGCATTTGCTGTGGAACAAAAATGTTTCAAGTATCTAACAGCAGCAACATGAGCATGACCAGCCATCTTAAAGGTAGGCTGAATTTGGAAAGATATCAGTTGCTAGCAGTGCCTCTCAGGAGACCCTTGTCTGATGTTCTGTGGACATAAATGCAAATGTTATGGAGCATGTTCCTATTCGAATCTCGGATTACAGATCGCCATTACTCAGGTCGCTTATGGCTTTTGTGTCTGGGATATTATCATAGGATAAACCATGGCGGCCTTCTTTCAATTTCCTATCGCCTTACGCTTCATAACAACCTTCCCCAGTCCAGTCGAAATTATGTTACTTACATGATCAATGTAAAGATCGTTAGTATAATAGAGTGGCTTCGTATCTTCGTATGAAATAAGACTGTACCCCAGAATTTCCTATGTAGTGTATAGAAACAAAATTAAACTTCGGTTGGCTGTTATAGCGATTTATTTTGTATGAAATGGCATGTTGAGACTCTAATATCTAAGAATAATGTTTGTTTTAAAGTGGCTTTTGTTAAACAGCCTACATTTTATGTACAGAGAAAAGTCTTATAATACGTGGGTGTTGTTTTGAAGGTGACGTGTAGTATGAAATGCTGTATAGATATTTGCCGTTAGGAAGGGCTACAGCCGCCCCGGAAATTTTGAGAAACCCTAAAATATGTATCTCAATAAAAACTTTCTTTGGGACCCCTAACGAAAGGTAGCATGGCTGTAGACCTCACAGGAATTTTGAGAAAAATCTAAAATAAATATGTAGGTAAAAGTTTATGTTTGGACCCCTAAAGAAAACTTCTATTCAGATTTTTATCGATGTTTATGGTAGTGCACCAACCCTGTAGCCCCTACGGACGAGTCGCTCCTCGTCTGAACTTAGTAACCTATTGTGGATGCTGGAGAAGAGGGAAGTTATGTCGAGGGTCCTGGTTTTCAAGCACTTTAACCAATCACCATTAACGCATAAAAGTAGCATTTGTGTGAAAGCTGTGCTGAAAGTAGTAAGATGTCTCAGTTGAAATCCACGTGTATATTTCCACGTGTTACAGGGGAACATTCGCACGGAACACAGTACTGCGTGTTCTGCACATGGACCACAATCAGCTGCGGAGGCTGGACTCAAACTCTTTCCGCGGGATGCGTTTTATTCGACGCTTATATTTCAGTGACAATAATATCACGGAAGTCGGTCGAGGCACTTTCGGATCCGTGACAAGAGTTGGCACGGTTGATCTGGCAAGGAACTTCATCAAGAAAATAGACTTTCAGATGTTCAACCAACTGCAGTACGTTGAGGTACCTAATTCTGTGCACATTTCTCTCTTTTTTGTTTCTGTTACTTTATTTTCATTAGTAAAAATACACGGTATTCCAGTTTGCTATCCAAATTTTAAAGATTAAGATATACAGGATTACATTTTGCCTGTAGTTTTGTATGGTTGTGAAATTTGGTCACTCACATTGAGGGAGGAACGTAGGCTGAGGTTGTTTGAGAACAGGGTGTTGAGGAGAATATTTGGCCGTAAGAGGGACGAGGTGGCAGGAGAGTGGAGAAAACTACATAATGAGGAGCCTAACGATTTGTACTCCTCACCCAATATTGTTCGGGTGATAAAATCGAGAAGAATGAGATGGACGGGTCATGTAGCTTTTATGAGGGAGAGGAAAGGCGCATATGGGGTTTTGGTGGGGAAACCTGAAGGAAGGAGTCTACTTGGTAGACCCAGGCGTAGATGGGAGGATAATATTAAGATGGATCTTCAGGAAGTCGGATGTGGGGGCATAGAATTGGTCGATCTGGCTCAGAATAGGGACAAGTTTGCGATTGCGATAATGAACCGTGGGGTTCCGTGAAATGCGGGGAATTTCTTGACTAGCTGAGAACCGGTTAGCTTCTCAAGAAGGACTGTGCAGCATGGAGTAAGTAACTAAGTAAGCAAAAATACATGGATCACAATTAACATATACAGCAACACGTTTGCGCTCATTATGGCTGATGTTTTGATTTATAACAAGACAAGCAATGTATATATGTCGTACCATTGAGGCGCGTTAACGTAACCATTGTTGCCGTGGAAAAGCAATAACTATTACATATTCTGCCCGTGTGCCTGTATATCTAATTTATCCAGCATACAAAGCGCATGCGCCGTATCATAGTGACATCTGTGGCCTGTCTGGTTGTGCCATATATTCCACATTATCTCATAAACGGCACGATTCTCGGAAAAAGGTTATTGAAATGAAAACGTGTGTTTTGATTTTCTCTACAACTTTTGCCTGAAACATTTCTCATTCTAAGAAGAATTCAGCGAGGTATTATTATAAATGTCCATAGGTCTTCATGTGAAGTATCCGTTACGCTTGTCACATTTTAATTAACTTTGAATTTTCTCAAAAGATTTCGGAAAAATACCCAAATATCAAATTTCATATAAATTCCTCCAGTGGGAGCCGAGTTGTCCCATGCGAACAGACAGACATGATGAAGCTAACATTCGCTTTTCGCAGTTTTGAGAACTCGTCTACTAAAAGGCCTACAAGTTTCATGTTGGCAAATTCGTTCACTGGTGTTCTAAGTGACCCTTGTTACGTAGTGTTGAATTTCATTTAAGTTTTGCCCCTAGGCGCGTTGTTTATTGGCATAACAGTACGTATTGATTAATTCTGTTCGTTAACCCTTTGGGGTCCAACGTTGAGCTCGGCTCGACACGTTATATTGCTATGCTTTCTGTCGTTTTCAAGAAGCTCATGCCATCTATTATGTGCTGTATGAACTCCTTGGAGGTTGAGTTGATCTTTTTCTTTGGCAAACGAAGGTGGCAGGCTGATGCCAGTTTGTAACTTCGTAATAAAGGGAACGTCATATATCACCTTCGCCGCCATTATCAGCTGGTTTTGTGCCGCTGTTTGTGTGTGGGCAGCGGAAGTGTTTTTAGCGTCGTACATTGCGGTTCTTTCTACGGTAAATATAATAAATTGCCAATGGATGAGGATGCTATAAGGAGAGAATTGGAACACAGTGGCGATGATGAAGATTATTTATCTAATTTGGATGAAGAATTTCGTGATTTATCAAGCGAGGAAGATAATGGTGTAAGCCTGGCATCTCGGGCTGAACCATCATGTAAGAAAGCAAGAATTAGTGTCAGAACATTATCAGTGGATTCGGAAGATTCTGAAGAGGAAATTGGTGTGGAAAGGACAGAGAGACATGTGATAAAAAGTGCCAGTGACAGTGAAACAAATGCCGTTGGTGGTGGAAGTGTTTGTGCTGGAGGCGATGATGGCAGTGGAGAAGAAACAGAAAGTAATGGTGCTGATTGCGAACATGATGATGCGAATTTGGATGTCAGTGGTACTGGCGATATTATTATACAAGGAAAAGCAACCGCACAAGCAAGGAATAGCTACAAAAATGTGACACTCAAAGACATTGATCCCCCCAGGCTAAATCATTCACTGAGGCAAAAAACCAATGCCCCACAAGTTCCAGTACACTGTATGACCCCACTTCAGTTTTTTAGGTTGTTTTGTACCTCAGAAATGGTCAGGAAAATCACTGCCGAGACAAATGCCAATGCCAAAGAAAAAATTGCCATTAATACTTTGTCAGTATGGCATGAATGGTATGATGATGTGGAAGAAGAGATGTTGGCATTTTTGGTGTTGATTATCAACATGGGAGTTATTCATTTACCTTCTGTGAAAGACTATTGGTCACAACAATTTGTATGCAGAGTTCCTTTCTTTGGTGAAGTATTTACAAGGAAACACTTTCTTCAGATATTTTGGATGCTGCATTTGGAGACGGTTTCCAATTCAGATCACAGTTTGAGAACCAGGACACAAAAAGTGAGTAACTTCCTCAATTACATAGATGCAAGGTTCAGAGAGTATTTTATTCCTGGCCAGAACCTATCAGTTGATGAATCTGTGGTTGGTTTCGAAGGAAAAGTTTCTTTCATCACTTACAACCCAAAAAAAACCAACTAAATAGGGAATCTGTGTCTATGTTCTGGCAGACTCAGCCACCAGCTATGTCTGCACCTTCATTCCCTACCATGGCAAAATTACCACAAAGAGCCTCATCAAACCGGACCTTCCTTTTACATCCCAAATTGTTCTTCAACTTTTCCATAATATCAGACAGACATGGCCTGATATCAGTAGTTACCACATTTTTACTGACCGATTTTATACAAGCCCAACACTTGCCAGTGGACTAAGTAAGGTCAGGTGCCACCTCACTGGAACTGTCATGAATAACAGGAAAGATGTTCCTGCTGTCGTGAAAAAACCAAAGCTAAAAAAAGATGAAAAGGTAGCATACAGAAATAATGAAAGCACCCTACTGCTGGCTTGGCGCAAGAAACCTTTGGTGACAATGCTAAGCACTTGTAGTACATCCAAATCAGAGCCTGTAAGGAGGAAAGTAAGAGGCAGAAAAGAAGAAATGGTGGAGAAACCAAGTGTTAATGCAAACTACATGAAGAACATGGGCGGAGTAGATACTGCTGATCAGTATTATGCGACATACTGTTTCCTTCGAAGGACACTGAAATGGTGGAGAAAATTATTCTGGGGTTTGGAGGTTTCAGTCATCAATGCCTACGTTCTGTATGTGGAAAGTTGCAAGAATAGCAATTCCAATCCAATGAGCCACAAAGTTCAGGAGGGAGCTAGTCATGGCCCTTGTTGGGGATTTCCGTCAAGGTGGTGGTGCATCCACAAGAGGAAGAACTTCCACGTCCGACAACCAGCAGAGACTGAATGGAATGCTGCACGTGATTATCCCACATCCAGAGAAAAAACGCAAAGATTGCATAGTGTGCTCCAAACGAAATGTGCCAGGTGGAAGGAGGGAAACAACATACATTTGTGAAACATGTGATCGTAAACCAGGTCTTCATGTGGGAACGTGTTTCAAACGATACCACACATTGAAAAAATTCAAACTCTTGAATGCGTGTCAGACACTAGATATAATACACATTCATATTTTTAATTTAAATTCAAAGGTCTCTCTGTAAATTAGCTCATTGTATAACCATACCAAAACTAGAGATTGTACTGACATTTAAATCGGACCTGGCTATTTAAACTCGTGATAAACACTGCGGACCCCAAAGGGTTAACTATATACCTGAGGCCAAAGAGATTACGAATCCAATCCATTGTAGAGCCTGCTCTCTTGCAGCTGATAGATGTCTCCGAGAATCAAGTGACGGAAGTGCAGAAGCTCGCCTTCAAAGACCTATACTTGGTGCGCATCAATTTGTCCCACAATGCCATCGAACGCATCGAGTCTGGCGCATTCGAGAACTGCGCTAACATCACATTGCTCGACCTCTCTCACAATAAGATCGACAGCATCCCGCGAACTGCCTTCGACAGCAGTACGTATGCCACAGAACTGGACTTGTCTTACAACCTGCTGATGGATCTGTCACAGGTATTTAACCTTTCGTTTGCACAGGTGTTGGTGGTCTCATGACCAAAGTGAATTTTGGTGAAATTCGCAAGCTTAAGACGATTCACCCCCCTTGTGTTACGCACAGTAGTAATTACAAAAACTTTTGATAATTCATTCTCGTTGTGTTATGGGCAATATGAATCACAGATATTAAGATGATTCATCGCCCTGTTGTTATGATCAGTAGATATTACAGAACGCATTGGCAGGTAGGTTGAGGCACTGCGATACAAGGCGGAAGGTCGCGGGTTCGATTCCCTATGATAACGTTATACATCACACATTACACAATAAATCCAAAAACAATAAAACTGTGAGATAAAATAACAAACTAAAATAAAAATTAAAAGCTACAGATAAGCCTAATGTCTTGACAACATTTTGCAAGAAGTTCACACAAATGAAACACCCACTATCCACAGGAAAAATAACACTAATACAAAAACAATTGTTTTCTCTAATCAGAGGAATAATATACAGAAGATGTTGATTCTCATGCATCTTATTCATAATCATAATCAGAGGAATATTAGTATATGTATATATAAAACAAGACTTGCATCAAACGAAGTATTCTCACCATCTAACAAAATAATATTGGCCATATCAATCCTGTTGCCCACGCTATTCATTGTAATTGTTCATTGACATAATCCTTCCGGCCTCACTATGGCCCTGGGGTTGACTCAGCGTCTAATAGAAATGAGTACCAGGAATATTTCCTGGGGGTAAAGGCTGCTGGTGTGTAGGGCTGACAACCTTACCACCTTCAAGTGCCGACTGTCTTGAAATCTGGGAGCCTCAACTTCCTGGAACCCTGGCCAGTACAGGGATTGTTGTACCATTAATTATAGAATCTCCAGATTTGTGTTATGGACAATAAGAATCACAGTGTGATGTACTGTATTGAATTAGTGTATTTATAACTCACGCATTTCTGCCACTAACAGGTTCCCCTGCATAATATGACTGGACTGAAGATTTTGAACGTAAGCCACAACGTCATAGAGAAAATTCCCCGTAATACATTCCCCAAACTCTATGAACTTCATACTGTGGATGTCAGCTACAACAGAATCCACGATATATGGAACTCGGTGTTCCAGACGTTGTTCAGTCTGCGATTCTTAAACATGAGTTACAATTCCTTGGCCACTATCAAGGGGTCAACGTTTGGGGCTCTGCACACTCTTCTGGAGCTCGACCTTAGTCACAATGAGCTGTCGGATGTGAACAAAGCCGCCCTGGCTCGCTGCGTCTCTCTGCGCAGGCTCACCCTGCACAACAACTCGCTAACAGAAATCTTCCAGTTGCCGATCTCGCTCAGCCACTTGGACCTGTCGCACAACGCCATTTCAAATATCCCGCCGCTGGAGACCTGGCCTACTATGAACTCGTTGCTGTCACTTGATCTGAGCTATAATGTAATCGGGGACTCGCTCGAGAGGGGTGCGTTCTCGAATCTGTTGACGCTGCAGAGGCTGAACCTGGAGGGAAACGGAATGACGAAAGTGCCGTGGGAAAGTCTGAGCGAGTTATCCACCCTTCAGTTCCTCAACATGCAGGTAATGTTGCACATTGGATTTGCTGTAGGTCATTTCTTAGCTTCAGGCCAGTGAAATTTTCAGGCGGATATCGAAAGTGGATTGGTAGACAAAACATAACAGGCAGGCCCATGCGCCAGCTCTGGTAGGTCCTATACTGACAGAAACCTAACAGACAGCATTCATATTGACTTTGATGGTCTACTGAGAAACACACAGTCTGGTCATTCCTCATATGAAAAATACAGGAAAGAACACATAACGTAACAATATTGGAATATTTGTCGAATTGTGTTCAGTTATGTCGAAAATCATATTCGTGCATAAAACTAACATTTAGGGAATCAAGTCTGAGATGCATACAAAAAGGCGTATAGATCTTCGCGTATAGTGTTCGATATTGCTGTGCGTTTGAATTTCTTTAGCCTGATTGTGGCCTATTAAAAAGGTTGCAACGTGTTGCTCCATTAAACACTTATACACTAGTTGTGTCGACTGTTGTGTACAGTAGAACTCCAGTAATCTGGAAGCTGGTTATCTGGATCGCCAATTACCCGGATTGGCTTGGCCGTGCCTCTAAACATTTTCTTACTGTAATTGTACTACCTATTTTCATTGCTTAATTTTTTCCCCATTTGTCAAATACATACCAAGAATTATGTATTAATGTTTTATTTGTATGTAAATAAATATGTAGCCTAAAGCAGCGTTTGTAGAACATTTTTTCCCACCTCAAGATGCCAGTGTAGCCCATTTTCAAAGAAAAATACAATCATCCGGATTTTCTGCATATCCGGGTGGCTCATCGTCCCATTTAATCTGGATAAGCGGAGTTATACCGTAATTATTAATCTGAAACACAACGGGATGTCCACCCCTAGACCTGCATACATGTATAGTCTACCTACACAGGGAACATGACTACCATATTCTCGTGTCTATCAGCTGGCACATTTCCTGCCGCTGATTTAGTCTCGCTTCGGGTGTTTTCTGAGAGATTTGAGGTTCTCATAGCAGTGTTAATGAATATTCAAATCTTCTGGCAAGCGTCTCTGGAAAGCCTGTAACTTTACCAGTGGATACGGCGTCGTGTTCTAGAAGTCCTGGACGTCCGCGTGCTTTCTTTTCGCAGTACAACCGGCTGACAAAACTGGAGCGAGGTGCATTTGGCCGCTTGCCTGTGGTGTTTGAGCTGAACCTGGCGCACAACCTACTGAGCAACGTCACAAGCCGAGCCTTCGAGGGACTGCTGCAGCTGCTCACCCTCAATTTAACGGCAAACAACCTCACCACCATCCCGAATGGAGCCTTCCAAGGTGAGCCACATTATACCGCCATCAAGTTAAACATATAACAGGAGTAATTCCACAAAGTCTCCAGCTACAGGCGCAGGTAACGTTAGCGAACTTAGGCTGATGTCACAAGTCGATAGCGCGAAGTCGTGTGCGCGTAGATCAGTGTATGTCTGCAGTCAGAACGGTGGAGGTGGCAGTATTGGTTTGCTTATGTAGCAGCTGCAGTCACGTGACTGAGGTGGGAGGGCCGTAAGGTTTGTGAGACTCGTGCTGTAGGTTGTCATGCAAAAGACAGGGATTTTGTGGATGTAATCCTACTATAGTTGTAATACAGGACGGGAGGGTTTGGGATGGGTGTGTATGGCTGTGGAGAGTGGCAAATGGCTGGCGGCTGTGAAAAGGTTAAAGAAACTTCGGGTTGCATTGCATATGAGAGCTGAAGAACTATTAGCTCTTCAAGAACTCTGCTTAATGTAATGGGTCAGTTAGTTTGTGTGGTTTCAGTAAAATATTTTTAGTGTATATTGTGCACTAAGTGCATACGGTGGGCCATGTTAACCACAGCATCTGCATGCTTTATTTTTCAAATGTCTGAAGTGAATGTAAAAGTAACTTGTAAGTTGTCCCTGAGATTAAATACCACACCGTGAAGATGTTGGGGCGTAGGGGCATAGCTCCACACATTTTTGCTACAAAAAGGAAGTGAGTGATCTACGATGAAGGCAGTCTGGTCACTGTGGAGATGAAATTCTTCTTGTGCCTGGCACCGAACACTGGTCGCTCGGTCATTAGCCTTATTTAGTCTGTATTGAAATCTCTTAATTTAATTTCCAATGAGATATTTTCGCTAATGTTCTCCCCCTTAGTGTTCAGTGTAGCCTATATCGGTCGATACAACATGACAATTATTTACACGAAGCTACAACAGAAATTATTTGAAATTTAAAGAAGAAACTTCTCATCGTATAAAAGTGCTTCTGTGAAACAGAGTAAGATTGGGAATATCTCACTGCAGACTTTACCTTCGGTGTGGTGTAAGCGAGAATTTAGCGAGAAACTAGAGGAACTAGGTTATGTCTATGTGGGGTCTACTGTGTAATGCTGACTAGACCTATCAATAAAATAATTCATTCTCCTGTACATTGTATCACAGCATTCTGTAATGTAAATATGCTGTGTCAGCATTACATTCATCTCCGTAATAACATTGGTTATAGGAAATTACTGGAGAATGATAAGACAGGTAATGTTCATATATCATAAGATGGAGCTGCGTTTGTGCAACCAATTTTGCAGTGGAAAAGCAATAAGTATTATGTATTCTGAGTGTGTGTTATGTGTTAATAGCCATAGGTATCCAGCATGTGCGCCATATTGTCATCTGTGGCCTGCCCGGCTCTACAATATTTTTTCGCATTATCTCATACAAGGTACGATTTTCGGGAAGAAAGTTATTGAATATAAAATGTGTTTTGGTTTTCTGTACATTGCATGCACAAACACCTACTGATTGCACGAAAGATTGGAACGTTGAATGGATTTTATTTTATTGTAAACAGGGCATAATGTTTTAACAATTTAACAATAATAATTTTATGAAATTGAACAGCTGCAATCTAAGAACTTGTGTAACTTAGAAAGGAGCAGATGTGTAACTCCCTGATGATGACATAAAATGTTGAAACATGTAGGAGTGTAAATTATACAAGGAAACACTGTTGTGATATAAACTTGTATGATATTAATTGTGCATTTGTTGGTTACAATAAGAAATAAAGAACAACCAGCCAGTTGTTACTTTGCTATGCAAAATATGCAAACAACATCCACCCATGCTATTATGTGGCTGTACTTACTGGTGATCAGACAACTAGAGTAGAACGACCCACTCGCCTCGAAACAGAGTTACATTTTGCGTCCAGTAGGCTTGAAGCCACTGCGGTTTTTTTAATTCGAGTCTAAATGTTATTTTAGCCTATTTTACTTCCCAGACGTGGAAAGATCGCCTTTTTAGTTTATCACACTTTGTTTTCCCATGTCAAATTTGAAATAATAGGCATTCTATTTGGTATGAACACTGAGCCATAGAGGGACATCCCAACGCCATCATTCTCATTCTTCTAAAACAGGAATTTTTCACATGGTGGACGAGAGAATTTGTGAAGTGAAACTCTTCTATTCCTGTTTACTCTAAGACAGTGAAATGATTTATTGTCATACATTTTAAACAGCGAACACTTACTAAGGAAATTCTTTTGCACAGTGTGAAATAAGAAGATGGCTGCCGTGCGAAAATTCCCTTTAGCTTTTGATTTGACAGGTATAAATAACAAGCTATAGGTTAGTCGTACAAAGTTTGGTTCGTGTATGGGTCATAAACATGCCTGTACAGTAAATGTGCATAAAATATTGTTTGTATATCTGCAGTCACAAATCTGGCGACGGTGAGAAATTTTGAGGTTACTTCCAGCAGATTTGACACAGCTGTACACAGCTGAGAATATAATACATTCTTCGCAAGAACAAAATAAAACAGTCGTAGTACTATAAGGCATGCAGTACTATAAATAATTGTAGTGGGAAAATAGGCTTCGAGTTGTGTTCAGAACTGTGTGTTTAAAATCACGGCCATTTGCTGTAAGTTGACATTTTGTTAACACCCAGAATCATTGCGCAGTCACGTAGCCATAACTGTGTGAGCGGAAGCTCCTAAGGCTTCTTCCTTCATTGTTGTTCAACTTCCATAGTTATCTTGGCACTGAAATCACCGACAAGATGGGTACAGTGTAACCTTTCACACTGGAATTCTGGAGGTTCCGGTTGGAACTTCATCCTAATAAACATTGAATCCTGAAATTTTCGAGGTTTCACTTAATCTTTTAATGCGAATAGCACTGATGGCAGATACCTTGAAATTGGCCACGACAGCCTTGCCGCTGTTTCTTATATTCTCATATAGACATTGCCATGTTTGTTGGTCTACTCTACACACTTTATCTTTCTGCTTGTGGCAGATTTGATTACCCAAAAACGTAACCGATTGCGACCTTATCTTCATTTGGGTTCGATCCTAAGTGTTATCGGGATGAACATAATTTTTTTCTATATCCTGTTTATTGTTACACCTAGTTGGAGGTGAAAGTACACTTTTGTTGAATTTCCAAAAAGTAGCTCCTCATGCAAACTATGGTTATATGTGGCATTAAATAGGCCCTGTCACTTTCATTAACGCCCATAAATGTTATCTAAAAATTTTATTCACAGTATATTTAACAAAACACTATGACTGTGTGGTCGATTAAGCCTCTAATAGAAATGAGTACCAGGGATATCTTCTATGGGGTTAAAGGCAGCCGGTGCGTAGAGCTGACAACCTTGTCTCCATGTGCCGATAGTCTGTAAAGTCTGAGAACCTCAACCTCCAGGAGCCCTACGGACCTGCCTAGGCCTGTATCAGAATAGCTTTGTGAGAGCTGTGATTGGCAGTTTCTGCACTTAGATTTGTGTCTGAGATTTGAGGTTTCCAAAATTTTTATGTCCCCAATTCTGATCTTCTGGGATGTTGCACTGTGTGGCGGTTGATTTAATATATTTCAATCTTTTGAGGCAAATTAGCGCCTTTGTCTTCAAGGGTTGGCAAGTCATAGAAGAGAAAGCATGATCTTTTCTAAACTTATCTTCTAGTACTTATCAAACTTTGAAGTTGAATATGCTACGTTCCCTCCAAACGTCACTACACAGCGGAAAGTTCCAGAAGACCAGAATCCAGATGTTTATCTACAATACATGTCAAGATCTTTTAAGTGAATGAAGTTACGTGTCGCCATAGGGATCCTAAGGAATTATGATCAGACTGGCAGTGAAGGTAAAGATAAAGTTCACACTAGAACGGGCCGTGAAGGTCCAAAATGGGGAGTCAAGGTATAACTGTACTCTGTTTTTAACTTCGGCACTAGATGGAGGTGGGTCGTCAACACGACACCCCG
>Ga0123357_10002662_pt1 | contig 20095 bp, 16 predicted proteins | sample TergutEmb28metaG_FD_89873 | JGI IMG/M metagenome (GOLD analysis project Ga0123357, IMG submission 89873) | Embiratermes neotenicus P4 segment gut microbial communities from Petit-Saut dam, French Guiana - Emb289 P4 | ecosystem: Host-associated > Arthropoda: Insects > Digestive system > Gut ... | reverse complement strand
CCTACCGAACCTCTTCAGTGACGTCAAATAGACCAGATTCGGCGGGAAGACCTCCGGGGGCCCGGAGACCAGTAACCTGGACAGGGGCTACACATGGGAAAGTCCTCCAGCGAGATACCTACTTATGATTCATCGCGCTAGGGCGGTGATAGGCGAGCGTCATGACCATACCCATCACAATCAGGCAGGCGGTCAAAACGAACGGCAGGCTGCGGTCGATCCCCGATAACAGCCCGCCTATCCACCCGAACGGGGCGACGCACAGCATCACTACGGTTCGCTGCACTGCCATGACGCGGGAGCGTTCTTGTTTGTCGACCACCAGGGCGACGATGGACTCGGCCAGCATGGCAAGCATGGCAACGCCGAAACTGTCGAACAGCACGCAAACGGCGAGGGCTGCATATGTCGCCAGATCGGCGTGTCCACCGGCAGGCACGGGCAGTAGGCTGACCAGCACCTGCCCCACCAGGTAGGCGCCAAAGCCACCCAAGAGTGGCAAGCGGAATCGGGTCGTCCCCGTCACCTTGTGAATGACCGTGAAAAAGAAAAGTATCGCCAGCAGCGACCGCGCCATCGGAAAAAACGGCAGAGCCGGATCGGGCACCAGCAGTTTCTGGTTGATGATTATCTGCCAAAAGGTTTGATTCACAGTGCCGACAGCGCCGACCACTGCCGAAATGAATAATGCGAAAATGGTTCCAGGGGAACGGTGGATGATCGTCAAGACGCCGCGATACCCGGCTAGCAGGCGCCAGAGGCTGACGCCTTTGGTTTCGGCCATGCGGGTACGTCCCGTGCTGGTTTCAGTCGACCAGACGTAAAGCCAGATGATCTTGATCAGCATCACGACAGCGGCGTTGATGTAAAGAATTCGCATGGCGGCGACCAGCGAATAATGCGAGACGAGGGCGGCCGAGATCGGCGCAAACAGTGCCGAGAGATGCCCGGCGACCATCACCAGAGAATAGATGTGCGGGATCTGCTGGCGGTCGGTGTCTTCCACCAGCAGGCAATCCCATGAGTTTTGAGTCACCTGCCATGTGCCATTGACAATGGACGCACCGAGAAACAGCCAAAAGACATAACCTGGAGAAGTGAGTGAAACTGCGAACCAAATAAGGCAAGGTATTACCCAAGCAGTGACATCGAAAACAGCCGTCGTCCAACGGCGACCAAACTTGTCAGTGATAACGCCACCCATAAGTCCGGCGACCACCTGCACCAGCATGCCAATGGTGGACAGCAGGCCGATCTGAACATCACGAAGGCCAAGCGCAAGCATATAGACTGAGGCGTATGGCAAGCACAGGTTCATTGACAGACCCCACAGTGGCTCGGTGAACACTGCGGCACGCGAATTGCCGCGCAGGTTTAGAAGAGTCGAGACAAGTGGGTTAGACATGGCAACACCAAGTCTATGAGGGCATACCTTAGCCGAGTTCGTCGAGGGCGAGGTTTAGCTTCACCACATTGACGCGAGTTTCGCCGATGAAACCAAGGTCTGGCCTTGAGGTGTATTTGGCCACCAGGGCCTCGACCTCATCGACAGATAGCCCCCGCGCTGTGGCCACACGATTGATTTGGATTGCGGCATAGGCGGCGCTGATATCCGGGTCGAGACCAGAGCCCGACGCGGTCACCGCGTCGGGTGGGACATCCGATTCGGAAACGCCGTTGAAAGCGGCGATCTCAGCTTTGCGCTGCGTGATATCGGCAATGAGATTCGGGTTTTCGGGGCCTTGGTTGGAGCCCCCAGAATCGGCGGCATCGTAATCGACGACGGATGGACGGGGCTGGAAATACTGGGGCAATGGGTTGCCTTGTGAGTCACTGAATGACTGCCCGATCAGTGCTGATCCGACTGTTTCGCCTTTCCCGTTCTGAATCATTGACCCGTTGGCTTTCGAGTGGAAAAGAGCCTGGCCGATGCCCGTCACCAACAGCGGATAGGCCACGCCGAGCACAACCATGAAAACAAGCATTAGGCGCACAGCGATCAAGACCGAACGTCCTGTTTGATGCATGTTCCTCTCCTCTCCGCTCAGTAACCCGGAATCAAGGCGATGAGCATGTCAATCGCCTTGATCATGATAATGGGGATGATAATGCCGCCGACGCCGTAAATGAGCAGGTTTCGGTCGAGCGCGCGTCCCAGATCGGCCAGACGATACGGCACACCCGCCAATGCCATCGGGATCAGAAGGAAAATCACCAGGACGGAATAGAGCACCGTCGAAATGATGGCCGACGCCGGCGTATGCAGGTGCAAGATGTTCAGCTTGTCCAAGCCGGGGAATATGCCGACGAAAAACGCCGGGAAGAATGTGAAATACCGGACGATATCGTTCGCAATATTGAACGTGGTCAGCGCGCCGCGTGTGGTCATCTGCCGACGACCGGCATCGATGATCTCTACCAGCTTTGTGGGGTCATCGTCCATAACGATGAAGTTGGCCGCCTCTTTCGCGGCTGGCGTGGCAGAGCTCATGGCCACGCCGATATCGGCCTGGGCCAGTGCCGGCGCGTCGTTGGTTCCGTCACCGGTCATGGCGACGAAATGGCCAGACGCCTGCTCCTTGTTGATCAATGCGAGTTTGTCCTCGGGTGTGGCGTCCCCCAGTACTTCGTCAAAACCGGCTTCACCGGCAATCGCTCGCGCCGTCACCGGGTTGTCACCCGTCACCATCACTGTGCGCACGCCCAACGCTTTCAATTGCGAAACGCGCGAAATGACACCGTGCTTCACGACGTCCTTCAGATTGACGACACCGAGCACCCGGGCCTCATCACCGTTCTTTTCGGCAACGACCAGCGGCGTGGCGCCGGTCTGAGCGATACGGTTAGTCATGGCCTTCAGGTCGTCGGTGACGGCCTTGGTCTGTTGTACTCCGATATGCTTCAGCCACGTCAGCACCGACGTTTCAGCGCCCTTCCGGACGCTGAGGTCTTCTATGTCGCGACCAGACAAACGAGTTTGTGCACTAAACGCAATCATGGTGCCCTGCGAGGGGCCCTCAAGTACAACTCCAAGTTTTGCTGCCAGTTTGACGATCGACGTGCCCTCCGGCGTGGGGTCGCCGATAGATGCCAGCGCGGCAGTTCGGATCAGGTCTTCTTTCGCAACACCAGGAAGTGGCACGAATTCAGTGGCTTGCCGATCACCCTGAGTGATGGTGCCGGTTTTGTCGAGTAGAACAGTTGTGATATCGCCGGCTGTTTCCAGTGCGTGGCCTGAAAGCACCAGCACATTCTGCTCAAGCAGGCGATATGTGGAGGCAATTCCGGTGACCGCCAGCAACGCGGCAATCTCTGTTGGAATCAGTACCCCGACCATGGCCATAAGAGTCGGGATTGAAACAGGTGGGGCAACTGGCTTGGCAATGACGTCGATGGTGACGGCAGGCACAATGAACGCAATCGATAGCGCTGCCAGCAGCGAGTTCAACGCCAGCTCGTTTGGCGGTTTCTGGCGATGGGCACCTTCGGCCAAACGGGTCATTCGGTCAACGACAGTTTCGCCGGGCGTCACCGTCACTCTCACGACGATACGGTCAGACACCACTTTTGTGCCGCCGGTGACGGCCGAACGGTCACCGCCGGACTCGCGAATAACACGGGCAGACTCGCCTGTGATTGCCGACTCGTCAACCAGCGCGACACCCCAAATCACTTCCCCGTCGGACGGCACCACGTCGCCCTCCTGCAACACGACAACATCGCCGCGACGCAAACTAAGGGCGTCAACAGTGTCGACGGTGGTGTTGAGTGCGCTTGGGTCGTCGCCGGTGTAGTGGCGCACGCGATGCGTCACGACTCCTTCACGCAATGAGCGGAGCGCCGCCGCTTGTGAACGTCCGCGTCCCTCGGCAACGGCCTCAGCCAGGTTTGCGGCCAACACTGTCAGCCATAGGCACCCTGCAATTACCCAGGTGAAACCGGCGGGCACGGGGCTGCCGCCGGAAATGTGTGGCTCACCCAGCAAAGGCTGCGTGATTGCGATTACGGTTGCCAGGACAGAACTTAACCAGACGATAAACAGAACTGGGTTTCGAAACTGCACCCGCGGATCGCATTTGATGAAAGTCGCAGCGGTAATACCCCAGAAACCCCGCCAAAAACTCTGTCGCCCCGGTCCGCCGCCGTGGCCCAACATGATCGCCGCAAGTGACATCAGTGAAGTCCCTCCGCCAGCGGCCCTAGCAAAAGGACGGGGATGAATGTCGGTATGGCGATGTAGAGAATCAAAATGACGAGCCACAAGACGAATTGAGGGCGATGCAGCGGCAGCTCGGTTGCGCGCGATGTGGCGCGCCCTTGGCTGGCAAAGGAGCCAGCCAATGCCAGCACCAGCGCGATCGGAATGAAACGTCCAAGCAGGATCAGGATGCCGAACACAGTATCGAGATACGGCGTGTTTGCATTGAACCCAGAAAAGGCCGACCCGTTGTTGACCGACACCGAGACGAAGGCATAAAGCACCTCGCTCATGCCATGCGGTCCGCCAGTTGACATGCTGAAGTTGGTGATCTCAGCCCGAACCGGTGGGATCGCCATGCTGATGCCCAGGCCACCAAGTGCCAGAACAGGCAACACCAGAATGAAAATGCCCACCAGCTTGATTTCAGTCACGCCGAGCCGCTTGCCTAAAAACACCGGTGCGCGTCCGAGCAACAGGCCGGTCAGGAAGACGCCGAGCAACACCATCACCAGCATTGTGTAAAGGCCTGATCCGACGCCACCAGGGGATATTTCACCGAGCACCATGTGAAGCAGCGTAACCATTCCGCCGATCGCGGTATATGAGCTGTGCATGGAGTTGGCTGCGCCTCCAGAGGTGCCGGTGGTGGCTGTGGCGAACAATGTCGAACCGATGATGCCGAGCCGTTGTTCTTTGCCTTCCATCGAGGCACCGGCCAATTGCATTGCTGTGCCCGATGCGGACAGTTCGGCGGCCGTGATGGAAGCATAGGCGATGATGAACAGGGAGGCCATCGTCGTCAGGATCACGTACCCCAGGCGGTGGTCGCCAACGATCTTGCCGAAGGCGCGCGGCATCGAAAAGGGAATCACGACCAGCATGAAGACCTGAAACAGGTTTTCCCACGGCGTCGGGTTCTCGAATGGGTGCGCCGAGTTGGCATTGAAGAAGCTGCCGCCATTGGTACCCAGCATCTTGATGGCCTCTTGGGACGCCACCGGCCCGCCAGGTATCACTTGGGTGCCGCCGGCCACCGTCGAAATCGTCGTGAACCCCGCAAAGTTCTGGATCACGCCGGCCGTCAAAAGGATGACGGACGCGATGATCGCCATCGGCAGCAGTATGCGGAAGACGGCGCGCACCAGATCAACCCAGAAGTTACCCAGTGTGCCCCGCTTGTGATAAGCGATGCCGCGGGTCAGGGCCATGGAAACGCAGATGCCGACAGCGCCCGAAACAAACATCTGAACCGTCAACCCGACCATCTGTACGGTGTAGCCCATGGTTTTTTCGGGGGAATACGCCTGCCAGTTGGTATTGCCAATAAACGACGCGGCCGTATTGAATGCCACATCCGGGCTCACCGCGGGCAAACCTAGCGAGTAGGGAAGCCACATTTGCATGCGTTGCATCAGATACAGAAGAAGGAACCCGACGGCTGAAAACACCAGAATCGCACGCAAATACGAATGCCAGGTGTGTTCGCGGTCTGGGTTAACACCGATCAGCTTGTAAACCCAGCGCTCGACACGCCAATGATTGGGTGATGTAAAAACCCAGGCTATGTAGTTACCGAGGGGTTTGTATAACAGCCCGATCGGTAAGGCTAATGCGACCAGCAACAAGGCCGCCATCCACCATTGCATCAGAAGCGCCCCGGATCTGTGAGTGCCACGAACATAAAGATGATCGCCGCGATGCCAATGATCGCGGAGATGACACCGAGGACGATCACAACCGCGCCAAGGCCTTTCCGAATGCACCGAACAATAGGAACAGCACTACCGTGCCGGCGATATACGCCAGATCTAGCACAGCGCCTCCCTCCGGTGGCCAAGTGTTCAACCCAAGCGCATAAGCCTAGCCAGGCCCGGCTCAAGTATCAACTAGACGCGGCGATTTCTGTCAGTATAGGGCTGTAAGCTGATTTCATGAGGGTCGCTTCGAGGTGGGCGCTGAGCCTGATAGCGGTTCTGGCATTGCTGCTGACGGGGTGCGGACGCAACCAACCGCCACGCATGCCAGACGCCACACCGACAGCGTCCGCGTTGGCATCTGCGCTTGCCAGTGGGGATATCAGTGCCCTGCCATTCACTGCCTCGACCGTCGATCCGGTGAAGGATTACGGCATCATCACGGCCGGCATGAACGGGGTGCTTCCGTCATCAGTCACAGTGGGCGACATCGCCTATGACGAAGCCTCCCAGACGGCCACGGTGAACCTCGATCAGACCTACGATTTCAGCACTGATTGGGCCTTCACCACCGTCGTGGGGCTGCATTACATGGGAAGTGACGGTTGGCAGATCGACTGGTCGCCGGCCATCGTCAACCCGTCGGTGGACGGGTTCACCCGGCTGTCGTTGACCGTGACGGCGCCCACCCGCGGTTCGATTCTGGCCCGTGACGGCCAGGCCATCGTGTACAACCGGGATGTCTTCAACATCGGCATCGACAAGATGAACTGTCCAGATGAGGAGACCGACGCGGCGGCCCGTCAACTGGCGCAGGCGGTGGGCATAGACCCGGACGCCTACGCTCAGCAGGTGGCAGCCGGTGGCCCCAGCCAGTTTGTCATCGCCATCACCTACAGGGCTGGCCAAGTGCCGGCTGGTGTCGACCAGATTCGGTGCTCTTTGGCACAACCCTCCACGCTGCCACTGGCGCCGACCAAGATGTTCGCCATCGGGGTGCTCGGCACCGCGGGCCAGGCGACGGCGGAGGACATCCAAAACTCGGGCGGGGTGTTCAAGGCTGGCGACGTCGTCGGCAAATCCGGCCTACAAAAGAGCCAGAACACTGCGCTGATGGGCAAGCCGGGAACCACCATCTACATTGGGCCTCGAGCCAGCGCTGACGTCATGAACGACTCGCCCAGCGCGCGCCCTACGGCGTCCTCGGCCGATACCAAGCAGGTTCTGTTCCAGGCCGACGCGGTGAACGGCACCGATCTGCACACCACAATGGACATCGACCTTCAGACCAAGGCCGAAACTGTGTTGGCAGGGCAGGCTGACGTCGCGTCGCTTGTGGTGCTTGATTCGCAAACCGGTGCGATTCTGGCGGCCGCCAACTCGCCGGCATCAGGCGGCAACGCCTACGCCACAGTGGGGCAGTACGCCCCCGGCTCGACCTTCAAACTGGCGACGGCGCTGGCACTGCTGCGTAGCGGCATGACGCCCGACTCCCCGCTGGACTGCCCAAGTTCGGTCACTGTCGACGGCAAGCCATTCACTAACGACCCCGGCTTTGCCCACACCGGCACGTTGACCCTTCAGCAGGCCGTCGCCTACTCGTGCAATACCGCGATGGTGAACGGGGCGTCCGCCCTCGGCATGGGTGACCTACCGACCGCTGCCGCCAGTCTTGGCATCGGTGTTCAGCATGACCTCGGCTTCCCGGCGTCCCTGGGTAATGTGCCGACGCCGACGACAAACGTCGAAAAGGCGGCATCGGCGTTCGGCCAAGCCCAAATCGTCATGTCGCCGCTGGCCATGGCAACCGAGGCAGCATCCGTCGCGTCTGGGCGCACCATCACTCCCTACTTACTGATAGACGCCAGCGGTAACCCCGTCATTGACGCCACCGCCGCACCACAACCGCCGCAAACGCTGACCGCCGACGAAGCGACCCAGTTGCGGGCCATGATGGCGGACGTGCTGAACTATGGCACCGCCGCCAGCACGGGTCTCAAGGGTCTGGTGGACGGCGCCAAGACCGGCACGGCCGAGTTCACTCAGGACGGCCAGACCCTGACGCATTCCTGGATTATCGCCTTCAATGGTCAATACGCCATTTGCGCGTACGTCAACATCGGGTCCTTTGGCGCCACCACTGCCGGTCCCATCGTCAAGGCGTTCCTGACGAGTTGACGACGTCTTCCATGCCAAGTTACTTCTGACTCACAGCACCTAGAATGGTCATTGTGAGTAGTTGGTTGCGTGGGCTGATGCGCTGGACGACGTTTATGCCGATTCTGGCCGCCTTGGCGCTGGCCCTCACCTGGGGACGGCACCCGGCCGCCTGGGTGCTGGTGATCGAGGCCTTCCTGCTGGTGGCGTCAGTGCTGTCGGCCGTCCAGCATGCTGAGGTCATCGCGCACCGGGTCGGAGAGCCCTTCGGCTCGCTGATCCTGGCCGTCGCGGTGACGGTCATCGAGGTGGCCTTGATCGTCACGCTGATGGTGTCAGGCAAAGGTGATACCTCGACGCTGGCGCGCGACACTGTTTTCGCGGCCGTCATGTTGACGATGAACGGAATCGTCGGCATTTCGCTGCTGATAACCGCCACAAAGTTCAAGCTGGCGGCGTTCAACGCCGAGGGCACCGGCTCGGCACTCGGTTCAGTAGTGCTGCTGGCGACGCTGACGATGGTCTTTCCTCGCTTCACAACAACGGAGTCTGGGCCCCGTTTCGCCGAGGCCCAACTGATCTTTGTGGCGTTGTCGTCCCTTGTCATCTATGGTTTGTTTGTGTTCACACAGACGGTGCGGCACCGCGATTTCTTCCTTCCACCGGGTACCGAAGAGGAGGTCGACAGCCACGACAACCTACCGTCCAAGCGGGCCACCCTGGCAAGCCTGGTGTTGTTGTTGATCTCGTTGGCGGCCGTGGTTGGCTTGACCAAGATCGAATCCCCGGCCCTGGAGGCGGGCGTCCGCTGGTTGGGCTTCCCGGAGTCGTTCGTCGGCGTCATCATCGCCATGATGGTGCTGCTGCCGGAGTCGATCACGGCGGTGCGCACGGCCGTCGAGGACAAGGTTCAGATCTCTATGAACCTGGGTTACGGCTCAGCGATGGCGTCGATCGGCTTGACGATCCCGACGCTGGCAATCGCTTCGCACTGGATGCCGATCCAGCTGACCCTGGGCCTAGAGCCGCTGCAGATCGTCCTGCTCGCCGTCTCCGCGTTCGTTGCCGTCCTGACCGTGGTGCCGGGGCGTGCCAAGACGTTGCACGCCACGCTACTGCTGGTGCTATTGGCGGCCTTCGTCTTCCTCGCTGCTGTCCCGTAGTGAACATGTTCGCCGTCCCATCTCACTCGTCCCTATCCACAAACGACCGCCTCGGCAGCCTTTTCGCGGCGTCTCTTTGTTGAACCGGTGTTCTCTGAACCAAAGTAGCCCATTTGATGCCTAAGACCTCCGCCTCGACGCCGTCACCCCCTGAAGCGGCTGTTACTGAACGTCCTTTACGCAGACTGGCGGACTATCACCTGGGACGGCTGACCCTGCCACGGCTGGTCGGGCAGGCCTAGGGCATTGCGGGCCATGCGGCGTCCGTAGCTGGCGGCGTCGATTTTGACGGTGGTCAGAGCGGGTGTCCACCAGGCACCCACCTGGCCTTCGTCGAAACCGATGACGGCCAACTCATCCGGCACGGTGACGCCTTGCGCAGCCAATGCGGCCAACAGTCGGATCGCCTCGTGGTCGCTGAAGGCGGCGATAGCGGTGACGTCCGGATGCTGGCGGCGAAACTCGGCGACGGCTTTGAGTATGGACGGCTGGTCGTGCGGCAGCACCAGCGGAGCCGGTGCAGGCATCCCGGTGCGGGTCAAGAACTGCTGAACTTGCCTGGTCCGCATGTCGATGAGCAACCCGTCTGGTGGGTAGGCGAACCCGATGCGGCGGTGGCCTTTGGTCAACAGATACTGCAATTGGGTGGCTGTGTGATGGTCCATTTCCACCTCCCACCCGCCGTCCCCAGCTTTCGTGAAACCCGGCAGTCGCGGCTGACCCAAGTCCAGCACATGACGAGGCGCCAGGGCAGCCAGCAGGTCGTCGTCCCCCGCCTCGGTGTATGTGACGATCAAACTATGGCCATGGGCTGCCAACTCGTCCTGCAGCCCGGCGATCAGGCTCGTCAGACCGCTGCCGCGCAAATTGCCTGCCCGCAACAGCACCAGGCGGGACGACCCCTCGCGCAAGGCTCGGGCGATGCGGTTGGGGGTGTACCCCAGCGTCTGCGCCGCCGCTTGGACGCGTTGGACGGTTTCTGGCCGCAGGCTTTGTCCGGGCGTCTGGTTTAGGACGAAGCTGACCGTCGATATGGAGACACCGGCAGCCTTGGCGACATCTTTCATTGTCACAGCCATCGGCGAATCCTTGCACTAAAACGATTTAGCTCATACCATCGTACCCACAATGTTGTAACGGTCCCGGAAAGGAATCATTGATATGAAGGCATGGCAGTACATGGGCAAGCAGGCGCCCATCCAGATGAACGAGGTGGACGAGCCGACCGCGGGCGAGAACGAGGTGGTCATTGACGTCAAGGCGGCCGGGCTTTGCCACTCGGACTTGATGTACATGCAGATGGGTGACGGTGTGATGCCGTTCTTCCCAATGACCCAAGGGCATGAGAACGCCGGCCCGATCAGCGCCATCGGCCCAGGGGTGACGGGTTTCAAGGTTGGCGACATCGTCGGCGTCAACTCGGCAGGCATTCGCCCACCGCTGGGCATGTTCACCCCCGGCGGCTTCGCCGACAAACTGGTGGCGGACTACCGCGACCTGGCTCGCGTCCCTGACGGGTTGGATCTCTCGCTGGCGGCCCTTGGCACCGATGCTGGTATGACGTCGTATCACGCCATGATCAAGGCTGGCGGCGCCAAGGCTGGCATGAAGGTCGGCGTCATCGGCTTCGGTGGCTTGGGGCAGATCGGCGCTCGCGCTGCCGTCCTGGCGGGTGCCGAGGTGCACGTCGCCGAGATGAAGCAGGATGTCTGGCCGCTGGCGAAGGCGGCCGGTGTGGTCGATTGCGTGGCGGACGCTGACGAGTGGGCGGCCGGCCCGGACATCAATCCGATGGAGGGTGGCAGCTTCGACCTGATCGTCGACTATGCCGGCTTCGATACCACGCAGAAGGCGCTCAACGCCGTCAAGCGCGGCGGGCGCGTCGTCCAGGTGGGCCTCGGCAAGCCGACGTTCACAATCATCACGCCGACGATTCTGGGCAAGGAAATCGTTGGATCGCTAGGCGGTACAGTCGAAGACATCGAAGAGGTCTACGCACTGATGGCCAGCGGCGAGATCGCCCCGGCATACGAGGAGATCCCGTTCGACCAGATCGGCGCCGGCCTGGAGCGTCTGAAGAACAACCATGTGACCGGACGCCTGGTGGCTCGCTTCGGCGATTAAGCCCCCTTCGTCATCCTGCGCGAAGTCGCAGGATCTGCCTCACCAGGAACGCTTGGCCAGATCCTGCGACTGCGCTCCGCTCCGCGCAGGATGACGGAAAAGGAAACGCGGCGCCGGCCTGGAGCGTCTGAAGAACAACCAGGTCACCGGACGCCTGGTGGCTCGCTTCGGCGACTAAGCCCCCTTCGTCATCCTGCGCGAAGTCGCAGGATCTGCCTCACCGGGAACGCTTGGCCAGATCCTGCGACTGCGCTCCGCTCCGCGCAGGATGACGGAAAAGGAAACGCGGCGCCGGCCTGGAGCGTCTGAAGAACAACCATGTGACCGGACGCTTGGTGGCTCGCTTCGGCGATTAAGGTTGTCGTCGCCGGTAGGATGCTGGTGGTGAGCAGTCAGCTAACCACCATCAAGCACCCACGCCTGACGCCATGGTTGGCGCCGCTGGTGGCGCTGGCGATGTGCTTCGGCTTGACGGCTTGCGGCCTGACGCCCGGCAAGCCGCCGACGCAAAGCGACGCCGAAACCTGGATCACCTCCCAAATAACCCCGTCAGTCCAGTACGTCAAAACCGAGAAAAATGGCAGCGACGTCATTTACGGCTTCCAGGACGATTCGGGCATGGCCTTCTCTGTCACGGCTTATATTAGCGGCGAGTGGTATCTGTCATATCGAATGAGGACCGATTATTGCTCCCAATGGTTGAAGGCACGGTCGTCGCAAGTCGATCAACTGATGGCGCCCTATCAACTGGTTTTTTCGCAATCGTCCTCACCCGATTTCGATACCGCACAATCAGTCAAAGTCGTTTTGCCCACCTATGCCGATATTGGCCCATTGGTGCAGAATCTCAGCAACTTGGTCAACGCGATGGTAATGCCGCTGAAACCCGGCGCGACAATTGCCCCAAGTATTGGGATTGCCGAGAAGGCCACTCTCGGCCCGCGCGCGACGGACAAGTCGACTGACATTCGTTGGCGCGGCACAAGCGACCCGCCGGTGGACGTCAGCGGGTTGGCGGCGAGGATTTCCAAGGCCTACACCTTGGACATGGAAAAAGGCAATCTCGATCGCACTGCCGACCCCGATTTTGCAGCCCAGGTGCCAGCGAGCATAGTTCGCCTCGGATGCGTTGTTGACAACACCAGCCCGTGTACCTCTTTGGATCCATACTCCAATGGGGGAATTGTTCCCCACGGCCAGGTCGTTGCGATACTTAACCTCAATGACACCACGGGTGAGTATTTTTACTCGGTGTGGGACTTCCATCTCGGCCGAGATGGCTCAGGTAGCTCGAGAAGCAGGGACTACTCGTCGTTGCTGGGCGATGCCGTCAGGGCATCGGGTGGAACCTACACTGGTGCGGTCAATGAAGCCACCTGGACCATTGGCGGCCACACTTGGCACGGGACACAAACCGTCGCGTCACCGTCGCCCAGCCCGGGCGTCAATAATGTGACCTCGCGGAGGGTGACGCGTGACGGCATTCCAATAGCTTTGTCGGACACAGCCGCGGCGGGCGGCGACCTCACGGTTAACGATCTCAAAGCCGTCCTAGGGATCGATTTTGACATTTCTCAGTTGCTGAATTGGCAGGAAATCACGTACGTCGACTGACTAGCCGAAGCGGTGGTGAAGCCGCGTAGAGTGGTCTTCATGACACAAATCGGTAACAGTGATCTCGACGTTTTCCCGCTTGTGTTTGGTGGCAACGTCTTTGGGTGGACGGCTGATCGGGCAGCCAGCTTCGACCTGCTGGACGGCTTCGTCGCCGGCGGCGGCAACCTCGTTGACACCGCTGACGGCTACTCGCATTGGGTGCCGGGTAATTCCGGCGACGAGTCGGAGACGATCATCGGGGCGTGGCTGGCCGCTCGTCACAACCGCGGCGATGTCATGATCGCCACCAAGGTGTCGACTCACCCCAGTTTCCTGGGCCTGCGCCCGGCCAACATCAAGGCCGCCATCGATGCGTCCCTGACGCGGTTGGGCACTGACCACGTCGACCTGTATTACGCCCACTACGATGACCCCAGCGTGCCGCTGGCCGAGAGTGTGGGTGCCCTTTCAGAGTTGGTGGACGCCGGGAAGGTGCGTTACATCGCAATCTCGAACTACAGCGCCACCCGCATTGACGAATGGATGCAGGTCACCAAGGCGGACGGCCTGCATGCGGCGGTCGCCCTTCAGCCCCATTACAACCTGGTGGAACGGGCGTTCGAGACCAACGGTTTACGTGACGCCGCCACCCGCTCTGATTTGGGTGTCCTGCCCTACTACTCGCTAGCATCTGGCTTCCTAACCGGAAAATACCGTCCCGGTGTGGTGCCGTCGGGCGATCGAGCGCAGGGGGCGTCCAAGTACTTGCCGCAGGGCGAGACCGTCTTGGAGGCCCTGGACGAAATCGGTGCCGCGCATGGTGTCGCTCCGGCATCCGTGGCCCTGGCCTGGTTGCGTGCTCAGCCGACTGTAGCTGCACCGATAGCCTCGGCCAGCCGCGTCGACCAGTTGCCAGCTCTGCTGGCAGGTGCCACACTGGAACTGACGGCAGACGAGTTGGCAGCGCTGGCCGCCGCGTAGCCCAGCGGGACGGTCTGCGGTATGGCGCCGAAGAGTAACCCAATCCAAGTATAGAGGCCTTGACTTGGGCAAGTTAAGAGGGGTATACTCCCGTCATGAAGCGTGGAGACCTGATCGCGAGGATCAACAAGATCGCCAAGGAGCGTGGTCAGACTGCTGTCTACACAGAGGGCGGCAGTCACACCAAGGTTGCTGTCGGGGATCTGCTGACAACGATTCCTCGGCACAAGGAGATCAAGGAACCTTTGGCCCGGAAGATTATTGCAGACATTGAGGAGAATTGACATGGAGATGATGGAACTTACTGCTCTGTGCGAACGATTTGACGGCTGGTGGATTGTCGACGTCCCGGCGGTGCGCGGACTGCATACCCAGGTGCGTCGCCTGGATCAGGTCGATGCCATGGTCAAAGATGCCGCGTGCCTGTTGCTGGACCGTCCCGAGGCGAGCTTTGCCGTCACCGTCATACCGAAGCTTCCGTCGGCTGAGCAGCGCCAGATTGACGAGGCGAAGGCTGCCCGCGCCAAGCTCGCTCAGGCTCAAAGCGCGATGGCGAAGGCGTCCCGCAAAGCTGTGGCGTCGCTTCGTGCCCAGGGAATGACGGTGCGCGACGTGGCCTCCCTCATGGAAGTGACGCCGGCCCGGGTGTCGCAGTTAGCCTAGCCGTCAGCCTTTGGCCCACCCACCTGGCAAGATGGAGGGGTGGAAAAGTGGTTGAGCTTGCCGTGGGTTGACGTCACCTGGCATATCGTCGTGATTGTCGCCGCGGGGTTGGTTGTGCGGTTCATCGCCGTTCGGGCGATCCGCCGAGCCGTCCGGGCGTCGTCCCGCCGTCTCTACGAGGTGACGGTGCCAGGCGCCAAACGCAAGCACAGCGCCCGCGCCGTCACGGTATTGGCGGCCAGCGGGGCCTCCCCGGAAGAACGCGCCGCCAACCGCTCCGACACGCTCACCCGCGTGCTGTGCCTGGTTGTCAACTGGGTAATTGGCGTCATTATCGCGCTGACGGTGTTCAGCGAACTGGGAATCAACCTGACGCCGTTCCTGACGTCCGCCGGCGTCACCGGCGTCATCCTTGGCCTGGGGGCGCAGTCGCTGATCAAGGACCTGATCGCCGGCATGTTCATGGTTTTCGAGGGGCAGTACAGCATCGGCGACACCATTGACGCCGGCGGTGTGCGCGGCGTGGTCCAGGAAATCGGTTCGCGCGTCACCCGCCTGCAGGGCGCGGACGGCGAGGTCTGGTACGTCCGTCACGGCGAGATCACGACACTGGGCAACCAGTCGCAGGGCTGGTTGACGACGGACGTGGCCATCACTGTGCCAGCCAGCAGCGACTCTGAACAGGTGACGTCTGCGCTGAGGCAGGTGGTGGACGACCTTGAGGACGACCCCACTTGGCACGACAAGATGCTTCGTCCACCCGTCTTTTTGGGTCTGACGTCGTTCGACACCAAGCAGATGGTGTTCACCATCAGGGTGACGTCGCCCAAGCAGTCAGGCGTCGACCACGAGGTGCGAGCCCGGGCGGTCGCCGCGCTGAACATCGCCGAAAGCTGACTGGCGTTGCGGGCCCTGCCATGCCCGCTGGCTGGACTACTGTGGGGCCCATGGCAACCATTACTCAGAGCATTGATGTCACACTCGACATTTCCGGCAACATTCAAGCATCAGCTTTGCTCGGCGACACCCGTTTGGTGGCGCTGACAACCGATGGTTATGTCATCATGCACGAAATCGACACAAACACGCAGCGGCGGCTGTTCCGGACTGGTTCCAATATCGTCGTCTACCCTGACGGCGGCTTCGACCCGTCAAGTCCGTCGTCCATCTACACGATGGGCGACATCTTCGTCCTGGTTAACGACTTCAAGGCGCACGGATTTGTCTACAATTTCGCGCAGGATTACCTCCTGTGCCTCACGCGCGAAGATAAACTCCTCAACCATTGCAAATACCCGATCGCGCTGTTCCGGGGTGGTGACGGCGACCCGTACATGATTTATGGGACGGATTGGGACCGCGTCGATGTCGCCAACCTCGCTACCCGGCAGGTGGTGACGGCCGACAAATCGCGGATCGAGGTGGATGCCGAGAAACACCATATCGACTTCGACAAGGACTTCGATGAGGCCATCAAGCTGCTATGGCCCACCGAGTTTGACCATTTCTACGGCAAATTGGCGCTTTCCCCGAGCAAGACGAAGTTCGTAAGCGCTGGCTGGTATTGGGGTTCTTACGATGACGCAGCCGTTTTCGACATTGCCGAATTCGTAGGCAACCATCGCGTCACCTCCTGTCATCTGTACTCTTTGGTACACGAGGGACGCTCCGTCTGCTGGGTGGACGACGACACCATCGCCGTCCCCTACAAACCGGCGCACGAGGACGACGATGACCAGATCCAAACCTTTGATGAGGACTGGCAGATACGCCTGTACCGCGCAGATAGACGAGAGAAAAAGGCGAAGGAAGTCGTGCTGCCAAGCGAGCCAGTCAACCTGGCGTCCACCGAACTCGTCTATCAGATTGATGAGGCAAGGTTTTGCGCGTTTTCCAAGACAATCGGGCTGGTGGTCATTGCCAGAGACGGACGTGTGTTACTGCAAGATCCGACCATCACGCCCACCAGCTATGACGAGGCGCACGGGGTCTTCCTGAGCCATGAAGGTAAGCGTATCCGGGTGTTTGCCGTGAAGTGAGGCCGGGTCAAAGACGAGGACGGTAGGACAATCAGCACATCGGCGGCAGTGCTTCGACGCGCTGATAGGTAGTGACGGATTCGTCCACGATCTGCGAGAATCGCGTCCGAGCCTCAGCAATCGGCATAGTCAACATGTGCATACTTATGGTGGTTTTGCGGGCGCCAGAATCGGTGGCAAGCCTGGTTGGTCAGGTTGATGATAAAACCGCACCCAAACACGGTGTTTGCGGTGGACCAAGACGAAATAGTGACGTCGTGTGGCCAAACGGGGCCTTTTTCGGGGTATGGCCGCACCCAATCGTGCAGGCGGGTCCCGAGGCGGCGTTTGGGTGGAGTTTTGCACCTGCGGTTCCTCAGTGCACGATCGACGGATGGGACGGTTTCGAAGAGGGTTGCACCCTTCACTGTAACGTGTTACAGTGGGTGTTACGCGTTGGGCCGAAAGTCGTCGGTTATCCTTCTTATGGTATGGGTTGCGGGTTCAAGTCCCGCCGCGTCCGAAAGGACGCGTAGCTCAATAGGTAGAGCAATGTCCGGTGACGCCAACATGTCCGGCGCGCCTACAACTGAACAGACGATGGGCCTGGTGATCTGGCGGGCCGAGGGCAGTCGGTTATCACATCGAAAATGACCAACCCGGCTGCCATGCCCTGTCCGCCAGGCCTTCAGGCCCATCGTCTGCCACGCATGACCATCAGGAAGGATGGTACGAAAATGGCGAACGAAGATGCCCTGGCGCGCATCAGCACGCGCCACACCCCGCAGACCCAGCAGTCGCGCCCGAATGAGGTGCGCAATGACGCTGGCGGCTACGTCTTTCAGGTGGACGACATGGCACGTCTGCGTCGGTTCTTGATGATCGGCGTGGACGGCGGCACCTATTACGTCAAGGACACCCAGCTTGCCGCCGACAACGCCGAGGTGGTCATTCGACTGGCCAAGACCAACCCGATCGCACTCGTGGACGAGATCGTCGCCGTCTCGACGTCGGGGGCCGCGCCGAAGCAGAACCCGGTACTGTTTGCCCTCGCCATTGCCGCGTCGGAAGCGGACGAGGCGGGCCGCGCCTATGCACTGTCGAAGCTGTCAGCCGTCGCCCGCACAGGCACCATGCTGTTCACCTTCGCCGGCTACGTCAAGCAATTCCGCTCGTGGGGACGTGGGCTGCGTCGGGCTGTCGGTGCCTGGTACACCGACAAGCCTGTCGCCGACGTGACGTACCAGGCGGTGAAGTACCGTCAGCGTGACGGGTGGACGCACGGCGACCTGCTTCGCCTGGCCCACCCGAAGACCAGCGACCCAGACCGCGCCAAGCTATTCGATTGGATACTAGGCAAGACGGGCCCGGATGACGCTGCCTCATTGGCTGAGACTTTGCCGCTCGTCGGCGTGTTCGAGAAGATGCAGGCGCTCGGCGCAGCCGGGAACGTCAAGGGCATCGGCAAGCTCGTCGCGGCGAATCCCACCGTCCCCTGGGAGGCGATCCCTGATGTCGGGTTGAACTCAGCCGAAGTCTGGGAAGCTTTGCTGGCCGGCGGTGTTCCTCAAACCGCGCTGATGCGGCAACTGCCGCGTCTGACCCGCCTCGGGCTGGCCACCGGCAGAACGGGCAAGCGCATAGTCGCCCAACTGCAAGACGAGAAGCGCATTGTTGGTGGGCGCATTCACCCCATGCAGGTTTTGGTGGCGTTGCGCACATATGCCTCTGGACGTGGTGCGCGTGGGCGCGGCGAGTGGACGCCGAACCAGCACATCGTTGACGCCCTGGACGCCGCGTTTTACACGGCGTACAAGGCCGTTACCCCGACCGGCCAGCGCGTGCTGTTGGCGCTGGACGTTTCCGGGTCGATGTCGGTGCCGATAGGGGGCATGCCGATCAGCGCCCGCGAGGCTACCGCCGCGATGGCGTTGGTGACTGCCAACGTCGAGGACGACTACACCATTGTTGGCTTCACTGATCTCAAGCAAACAGGCACGTACGCGCAGGCAATCTCGGAGCTGGCTATCAGCCCCCGGCAGCGCCTCGATGATGTGTGCTCATACATGGCGCGCCTGCCCTTCTCCGGGACGGACTGCGCGCTGCCCATGCTGTGGGCTTTGGATCGAAAGATGCCGGTCGACTTGTTTGTCGTCTACACGGACTCGGAGACCTGGGCCGGTGACATCAAGCCACACCAGGCGCTGCGCGACTACCGCGAGAAGATGGGCATTCCAGCCAAGCTCGTCGTAGTCGGCACAACGTCGACGGGGTTCACCATCGCCGATCCAAACGACGCTGGCATGCTCGACGTGTGCGGTTTCGACCCGGCTGTGCCCAACGTCATCACGGACTTCGCCCGGGGTGAGATCTGAGAGGCGAAGCGGGTACATGAACGTCACGGCGCAGCAGGCGCGGGAGGCCCAGCGGGCCGCCCAACAAGCCCGTGACGAGGCGCAGCGTCACCAGCAACGTCGGGACATGCTGGTGGCGCTGCTGCACAGGCGCGACGGCCTCACCTACGCCGAAATAGCCAGGCAGGTGGGGCTGACGCCCGAGACCGTGGCCAAAATCATCAATCCGCAGCGCCGGGGACGCCAGCCCGGGTAGACACCTGGCGGGACGCTTGCGTCCTCGTCCTTCAACTGGGCTAGCGTTGACCCATGACTACTGCACATGACATGCCATCGCGGACCACTCTGGACGGACGCCAGTTCGCCGGGGCCCGGGCACTTTGGCGGGCCCTGGGCATGACGGGCGAGGACATCCGCGCCCGTAAACCCGTCATCGCCATTGCCAACAGTTTCACTGAGTTCGTCCCCGGGCACATGTTCCTGGCCGAGGTTGGCCGCTGGGTAAAGGCCGCCATCGAGGCGGCGGGCGGCTTGGCGTTCGAGTTCAACACCATTGCCATTGACGACGGCATCGCCATGGGTCATACCGGCATGCTGTACTCGCTGCCCAGCCGCGAGATCATCGCCGACGCCTGCGAATACATGGTGCAGGCGCACAAGGCTGACGCGATGGTGTGCATCAGCAACTGCGACAAGATCACCCCGGGCATGCTGTTGGCGTCCCTGCGCCTGGACATCCCGACTGTGTTCGTCAGCGGCGGCCCCATGGAGGCCGGACGCGCCCACCTCAAGGGGGACGGCAAGGTCACTCGTCTTGACCTGATTGACGCGATGATCATGTCCGTCGACCCGAATGTGGACGACGCCGAACTGGCCGAAGCGGAGGCTACCGCCTGCCCGACATGCGGGTCATGCTCGGGCATGTTCACCGCCAACTCGATGAACTGCCTGGTCGAGGCGCTGGGGTTGGGCCTGCCGGGCAACGGCACGCTGGTATCGACGAACGCCGCCCGGAAGGCGTTGTTCGACCAGGCCGGGGCGCTGATCGTCGATTTGTGCAAGCGGTACTACCAAGACGGGGACGACTCCGTCCTGCCCCGCAGCATCGCCACGCGCGGGGCCTTCTCCAACGCCATGACGCTGG
>Ga0123357_10002661_pt1 | contig 20096 bp, 12 predicted proteins | sample TergutEmb28metaG_FD_89873 | JGI IMG/M metagenome (GOLD analysis project Ga0123357, IMG submission 89873) | Embiratermes neotenicus P4 segment gut microbial communities from Petit-Saut dam, French Guiana - Emb289 P4 | ecosystem: Host-associated > Arthropoda: Insects > Digestive system > Gut ... | reverse complement strand
CTCGACCTTTACCTATGCAGGCGGATATCTTCGCGACGAGCGCGCTTATGAGCTTGAGCCTGCTTTGCCCCTTATGGCGGGTCCCTCATTTCATGAAGGGTTGCCTTATAGTTTTCGTGACGCCATGCCTGATCGGTGGGGCCGTAACCTCATCCAGAAGCAGTTCTTAGCGCAGCAAAGTACGTCTGACGCGTTGGCAGCGCCGCGTGCGACCCCTCGTCACATTACGGAGCTCGACTATCTCTTGATGACCTCAGATGTTACTCGGCAAGGAGCTCTGCGCTTCAGGAGCGAGGCGAGTATAGACTTCGAGGCTCTCGGAGCTACGGTCCCCAAGCTCATCATGCTCCCAGAACTGCTTACGTTGGCGCGACAGGCTGCAGACGATCTCTCTGGCGCTGGCGGCGGCGCTCACTTCGCCGCAATAAAAACTCTGCTGGAAGCGGGTACGGGCTCCCTGGGCGGCGCTCGTCCGAAGGCTTCTATCGATGACGGCGGCGCGCTCTACCTTGCTAAGTTCCCGCATGCGAAAGATCGTTGGAATGTCATGCGCTGGGAGAAGATCGCGCTTGATCTTGCTCAGGCGGCCGGTGTCATTGTCCCCGAGAATCGTCTTCTGGATGTCGACGGAGCAAGCGTATTGCTTCTGCGGCGTTTTGATCGGGACGCTGAGGGACGCCGTATAGGCTATGTCAGCGCGTTGACTTTGCTGGGGCATCCAGACGGTCAGGCGGGCGATTATCTTGAGATTGCAGAAGCGTTTGCGCCGGTGGCAGAGCTCCCCGCGCAAGACCTTGAGCAGCTCTGGCGACGTATTTTAGTTTCGCTGTTGCTCCACAATACGGACGATCACCTGCGCAATCATGGCTTTCTTCGCAGCCAGACGGGCTGGCGTCTTTCTCCGGTCTTTGACGTAAACCCCAACCCAGAGCTCGCCGCCTCCCGTGCTACCAGCATCGACGGGGCGGTAATGATTGACGCGGAGGGGGAGGCGTTGATGCGTGTCTGCGAGTGGTTTGGGTTATCAGATGAGGCGGCGCATCAGGCTGCGCATGAGGCCAGAGAGGCCTTCAGCCAGTGGCGCTATATAGCGCGGGCAAACGGCGCGCCTGACGGCGAAATCAAGCTTTTTGCGCCCGTATTAGACAGAAAGTGGGAAGCGCTCTGATGCTTGATCTTTCAACATTAAACGATGCGCAGCGCGCGGCGGTGCTTTGTACGGAAGGGCCGCTGCTGGTACTGGCGGGCGCGGGCAGCGGCAAGACGCGGGTTTTGACCTATCGCATTGCGCATTTGGTGTCGGACTGCGGTGTCGACCCCTCGCAGATTCTGGCGATCACGTTTACCAACAAGGCGGCAGGCGAGATGCGCAGCCGTCTGGCTCAGATGCTGGGCGCGCAAGTCCAGGGTATGTGGGTGGCGACCTTCCACGCGGCCTGCGTGCGCATTCTGCGCGCCGAGGCTGAAGCGTTGGGGTACACGCGCAACTTCACGATCTATGACGAGGATGACTCGCGGCGTCTGATCAAAGAGATCCTGGTCGAGCTCGACTACGACACGCAGAGCTACGCGCCGAAGACGATCCGCGCGCGTATCTCTACCGCAAAGAACAAGCAGCAAAAGCCTGATGATCTGCCGGACTTTGGCTCAGCGCCTATCGACCGTGCGGTCAAGCAAGTCTACGCACGTCTGCAGGAGCGCCTGCTTGCCAATAACGCGATGGACTTCGACGACTTGCTCTGCAATGTGGCGCGCCTGTTTGACGAGCACCTCGACGTATTGCGCCGCTATCAGGATCGCTTTCGCTACCTTCATGTCGACGAGTATCAGGATACCAACCATGTGCAGTACCTGATCGCGCGCCAACTGGCTGCTCGCCACCACAACTTAATGGTGGTTGGCGACGACGATCAGTCGATCTATTCCTGGCGCGGCGCCGATATCTCCAACATCTTAGAATTCGAGCGCGACTATCCGCAAGCCACGGTCATCACTCTGGAGCAGAACTATCGCTCGACCGCGACGATCCTGGAGGCGGCAAACGGGGTCGTGGCCCACAACACCGCGCGCAAGGCCAAGCGCCTGTACACCACGGCGTCTGCGGGCGAGAAGGTCTCGCTTTACCTGGCGGTCAACGAACGCGATGAGGCCCGCTACGTAGCTGGTGAGATCGAGCGCTTGGCCCGCGCGGGGACACAGGGGGACAGATCCGCAGCAACACAGGGGGTCGGGTACACTGTGTTCGCAGAAGCGGACACAGTGTACCCGACCCCCTGTGTTGCGCCACCCTGCGGTTACGGGGATTTTGCGGTGTTCTATCGCACCAACGCCCAGAGCCGCGTCATTGAAGACGCGCTGCTGCGCGCGGGCATCCCGTATCGTATTGTGGGCGGCACGCGCTTTTTTGACCGGGCAGAGATCCGCGACCTCATGTCCTACTTGAAGGCGGTGATCAACCCAGCAGACGAGCTCTCCCTCAAGCGTATCATCAACGTGCCGCGCCGCGGCATCGGCGCCAGGACCATCGAGGCCGTCGAGTCTGCCGCCCGCGCAGAGGGCGTGACCTTCGAGTCGGCCGCCCGCAAGCTGGTCGGAACACAGGAGGCAGGAACACAGGGGGTCGGGTACACTGTGTCCGCGGGCGCCGCGAACACAGTGTACCCGACCCCCTGTGTTCCTGCCCTCAAGCCTGCCGCGCGCGCTGCGCTTGCTGACTTCCTGGCCGCCCTTGATCTTATGCGCTCCTATGCGGGGGATTTAGTTAATGTGGTGGGCATGATTATCGAGCGCTCCGGTCTGCTGGCTGCCCTTGAGGCTGAGCACACTGACGAGGCGCAGGCGCGTGCGGAAAACATCCACGAGTTCCTTAACGTGGCGGCGGAGTTCGCAGAGACCCACGAAGAAGACGCTCACGACCTTTTTGCCTTTGTGGAGTGGCTGGCGCTGCGCAGTGACATCGACGCTCTGGCAGACGAGCAGGACACGGTGACGCTCATGACCGTACACACGGCCAAGGGTCTGGAGTACCCGGTGGTGTTCATCGCTGGTTTGGAGGAGGGCCTGTTCCCCCACGCAAACTCGGTCTATTCCGAGTTGGGCGTAGAAGAGGAGCGTCGCTTGGCCTACGTGGCGATCACGCGCGCACGCCGCAAGCTCTATCTGACGCGCGCGGCTACGCGCATGAACTTTGGCACGCTGCAGAGCAACCCGCCCAGTCGCTTTATCGCAGAGATTCCGCAAGAGCTGCTGGAGATCGCGGGCATCGGCTCGCGCGACTTTGGAGGCATCGGTGGCTGGGAAAAGCGCGGCGACCGCCATGGGATCTCCGGCTTTGGCGCGTCCTATGAAGGCGGCCTGGGCGGATCGGGTGGCTCCGATTACAGCTACGGCTCTGGTCGAGGCCCCGCGCGAAATGGGGAAGAAGAAGGCCGGACCTTTGGCCGGGGCGCGCTTGACGGTGACGCCTCTTACGGAGCAGCCCTGCGTAAGAAGCAAGCGGCACGCGGCGCGACCGATTTTGCCGCGGGCGACACGGTCGACCACAAGACCTTTGGTCGGGGTACGGTCATCAAAGTCGAAGGCGACGCACTTTATATCCGTTTTGAGAGCAAATCTGAAGATAAGAAGCTCATGAAGGGCTACGCGCCGATCGTCAAAGTGCAGCAGTAGTCGCGCGACAAGCGTGACAAGGGTGACAAAGTACCTGACCCTTTGTCATACTTCTTGTTGCTTGCGGTGACAACTCACAAAACTCAGTCGCAATTACCTGAACACCAAAAATATTACTAAATAGCTGCATTATTTGCAGCAATATGCATGAGAAATTATGTGTTTGACTTAGTCGGGCTCCTCCTGTATTGTATAAAATAACGTTAGAAATTGCGGTGTGCATTCTAATCTTTCAACAAAGTAATACAAGGAGGAGTACATGAGAAGAACTCAGCAGTTCAAATTCAGGTTCATGAGTGCTGTTGTCGGTGTGGCCTTGGTTATGAGCGTCTTAGGCGCCCTTCCGGGCAGCGTTCTGAGCAGTGCGGCGCAGGCGGCCCTGCCCCCCGCGGGAACGACCGACACCGTCTACAACAAGACGCAGGACACAACGTATACGTCCATCGCGCAGGCAGTCTATGACGCGCAGGATAACGATACGCTCCTGGTCTACCCGGGCGACTATGTGGTCGATGAGTGGGTGTTTGCAGCCGCCAATCCCCTGGCTTCAGTCAGAAAGCCGGCCGACTATGGCGCTCCGGATACGGGCTGGTATCTTCCCATCATGCAGAAGGGTCTTAAGATCATCGGCGTCAATGGCGCCAGTCAGGCGATCACTGATCCTACCGCCACTCAGGCAACGGTGTACTACGATAAGACCACCGGTCCGGTCAACCAGGGCACGAGCGGCTCGAAAGTTGACCGCAATAACGCCGTCATGGTCCATCAGCCGCTGATCTCCGTGTGGGCGCCGGACGTGACCATCCAGGGCCTGCAGGTTAAGCCCAACCCCGGAATGCCTTGCCAGACTATCGCCATCTTTGAGTCTGGTTGCACCGTGAAGTACTGCAACTTCCCCGAGTCCGCCGACGTCCCTGGTTATGGCGGCATGCTCAATGTGGTGGGCGAGGGAGCAACCCAGACTTCAAGCTACAAACTGACCGGCATCACGATCAGCGATAACTACTTCGACCAGGGCGGCGTTGTGCTTGCCGGGCTCAGCACCGGCTCTGATGTTACGATCACCGGCAATCAGTTCGTCGGCGTACCCACGCTGCCTTCTTACTATGCCGGTAATGCGCTTGCTCCCAAGCAGAGCGTTGGCTACGGTTCGCTCAACGCAAATAAGGTGACCACTTTAGACGACGCCTCGATCACGATCCAGTACAACTCCTTTACTCAGGGCGCGGGGCTTGACTTCAGCCGTGTCAGTGACAACGCGGTTGACGCTTCTTATAACTACTGGGGCGGCGATGACCCGACTCTGTCCGGCGACGTCCTGAAGGGCTATGACAGCGATACTGCTGCGACGAAGATCCTGCTCAAGCAGTACTATCTTGACCCCGAGATGGAGACCGAGGCGCTGCCCGGTTACGGCGCGCTTACCGTAACGCGTGACGGCATGGTGCTGACGGCAGCCTTCGATACGCCCGCTGCCAGCAGGGCAGGCATCGTCTATCAGTGGTATCTGAATGGCGTTGAGATCGACGGCGCGACTGACGCCAGCTATTCGGTTCCCAGCCAGGCTGGCACGCGCAGTTTCTCCTGCGCCGCGGGATACAACGCTAACGAGTCCATCATGAGCAACGAGGTGGCCATCACGATGTATGCCATCACCTTTGACGGCAACGGCGGCGCTCCGGCGCTTCAGGTCAAGATCGTTCTCGAGGACGACATGATCGGCGGCCCCGCGACGATACCGACCCGCGAAGGCTACAAGTTCATGGGCTTTAACACAGAGAAGGACGGCACGGGCGAGCCGGGCGACGTTGCCTGGGCGGCCACTGAGGACCTGACTTTCTACGCCCAGTGGGAGCGCGACGCCGCTGGCTCTGGCTCGACGGACGGCACCAAGACTGCTGACGCTTCTGGTGATTTGCGCCTCCCGAGAACAGGCGATAGCCTGCGCATCGGAGCGATCATTGCCATAGTGGTCATGACGATCGGCGCTGTGTGCATCGCTGTTATTGTATGGAAGCGCTCTCACACAGAGGCATAGTGCCTGCTTCCGTAGCATACTGCGATCAAGCAATCGAAACGCAAAGGCCCCGCCAATATGAGCGGGGCCTTTGTTCTTTATCGGGCTTTCCGTACCTCTTATTAAAGGTGAGCGCCCGCTTAGTAGTTTGCGCTTGATGCTTCTGCCCTGCGTCCTATACTAAACATCATCACAAGATACGTTAGAGACGCTGTTAAACGAAGCAGGACTGGAGACAAAGGACCTGGTCCTTTTGTCACCGGGGAGGAAGGAAGGCGAGCGGATATGGGAGCGGCGGATAGGGGCACGGTGGGCGCGGGCCTGGCGATCGAGACTATCGGTCTGAGGAAGACCTTTCATACAAAGGGCAAAGGTAGTGCGGTCGAGGCGGTGCGCGGCGTGGATTTGAGCGTCCCCCAGGGCGAGATATTTGGCTTCCTGGGTCCTAACGGAGCGGGCAAAACAACCTGCCAGCGCATGCTGACCACCTTGCTGCCGATTGACGGGGGCACGGCGCGCGTAGCGGGCTTTGACGTACGGGCTCGCCCGCAGGAGGTGCGCCGCCGCATTGGCTCGGTCGGGCAGTTGGGCGGCTCTGACGGGCCGGCGACCGGGCGCGAGAACCTGACGCTCTCGGCGCGGCTCTACGGGTTGAGCAAACACGACGCCGCGCGCAAGATCGAGGAGATAAGCGAGCTCCTGGACTTAGGCGAGCCGCTTGATCGTGTCGTCAACACCTGGTCGGGCGGGCAGAAGCGTCGCCTGGAGATCGCGCTGGGCATTATGCATGAGCCCGAGGTGCTCTTCATGGACGAGCCGACCACGGGCCTTGACCCGCAGAATCGCTCTAACCTGTGGACGCATATCCTGCGCCTTAAACAGCGTGGCATGACGATCTTTCTGACCACGCATTATCTTGACGAGGCCGACGCTCTGGCCGATCATCTGGCGATCATCGATCATGGCCGTATCGTTGCCGAAGGTACGCCGACCGAGCTCAAGCAGATGGTCTCGCCTGAGGAAGTCGAGCAACGCATCCGGCGCGAGGTACCGTCGGGGGCGACGCTTGACGACGTGTTCTTCAAGATCTGCGGACGTCGCCTACGCGACGCTGAGCCAGGGGAGGTAGAGGCATGAAAAAACTGTTCACTGAGATCGAGTTATTCTTTGCGCGTAAGATTCGTGAGAACGTACGCCAGCCTGTCTGGATCATGTCCGGGCTGCTGACGCCCTTACTCTACATCCTGCTCTTTGCGCCGCTCTTGCGTAACTTGAGTCATCCGGCGCTCACGACGCCCCAGATTCTTGATACCTTCGTGCCGGGCATTCTGACCCTGCTGGCATTTTCGACGGGCATGGGCTCAGGCTGGACGATCATCCACGAGCTGGAGACCGGCGTCGTTGAACGCATGCGCGTGACGCCCGCCGCCCGCTTTTCGATGTTGGCGGGCAGCGTACTAGCCGACATCGCAAGCTTCCTCGTACCGGCAATCCTCGTGCTCGTGATCGCGGCGTTCTTTGGCTTCGAGGTCCATCTCGCTGGGTTGCTGGTGTTGCTGGTGATGCTCTGCCTCCTCGTTGCCATCGTCTCGGCCGCCTCGACAGCGATCGGCCTGATCGTCAAGCAGATCGGGAGCCTGGCGGCTGTGGTCACAACGCTCCAGTTGCCGTTGACGCTTCTTTCTGGCATCCTGCTGCCGATCTCGCTCGGGCCGCTCTGGCTGCGCGTGGTCGCTCACGTAGACCCGCTTTACTACACGGTCGAGGCTTCGCGCGTGCTTGCCACGGGCAAGCTCTGGGCGACCAGTATCGGCGTAGCATGGGCCGTCATCGTCCCTTTGACCGTATTCGTCATGGCCTGGGCGACGCGTGTCTATCGCAAGGCGGTAGCGTAAGTTACGGCACTCTGTCGCTCCGTCTGAGGGTGTCAAACTGCGCTCGCTATCTCGGTCACGGGCGTAAGCCCGCTGACAAACTGACTGCTTACTGAAAATGATCCACTGGATCATTTTCCAGGCGTTCGCACTCTCAAAGCTCGCTTGTTTTCCTACTCAGACGAAGTGACAGAGCGCCTTTACTTATCCGCGAGGTCTCGATTGTTGGCGCCTCAATTCTTCAGCGCGTCTGCTACTTGGCGCCAGGCGGTCAGGAATGCGGGCCTTGCCTGGGTGGCGCGATTGGCGGGGCTGGTCGAGGGCAGATAGAGCGTCTGTAGCCCCGCCTCCTCAGCCGCAAGCTTGTTGAAGAGGTCCGTCGCGGCACGTCCGGTGGTAAAGATCGTCGCGATCTGTGTGCGAGCGAGCAGGGGAGCGAACTTATGGGCAACGGGGTTGCGGATACTGCTATCTGCCGCGCCTTCGATCTCGCAAGACGCCAGCACGTCCCAGAGCGCAATGTGGCGTCGCAGCACAAAGGCTCGCCGTGCGGCGACGAGCTCGGCCGTCTGCGCGCAGGCGCCGGGCGCAAGGGCCGCAGCCTCCGCCGTGCCAACCTCAAGCACTTCTGGTAGTACGCGCCAGAACAGGTTCTGCGGATGTCCGTAGTAGAAGCCCTGTTCGCGCGAGGCTGGCGAGGGAAAGGTCCCCAGGATCAGTACGCGCGACTGCTTGTCACAAGTGGCGGGCCAGGGATGAGTAAGCTGCATGGCGGGGCTCCTTTCTCCGATTTCCGATCATTTCTGCGGTCAGTATGTGCAAGGACCGCTGTGGAGAGTTGTGCTTGTTCTGAGTATAATACTATCTAACAGGCGTGCTTCTTTTAAGCAAGGGCGCGAGGCAACGTTGTTCTCTCGCGCCCTCCCTCTCATGAAAGACGGGCGATATGCCAGAGCAATCCAGAAAGTTTGAACCATCTCAGCCATTCGAACAATCCGCGGTTTCTTCGGCAGAGAAAGCCCTCACAAAAGAAGAAGCGTTAGCCTATCTTGCGGCTTGGCGACAGATGTTTGCGGGCAAGGTCGGATTCAGGCACTTCACTGAAGATCTTGACCGGCTCACGGATTATATACAACATACTGAGGATCCCGCGAATAGTAAACGTAGCGGCGACTTCCCGTAACGCCTGTCGCGCCAACGGTCCTTGCAATGCGGGAGACATGAAGAGCGCCGGTGTTTAAGGTAATCATGATCGAGGGCGCATGATTACCTTAAACACCGGCGCTCCGTTAGGTTACGCGCCTTGCCCCATCAGCCGCTTTTCACCGGTAAGCGCCTGGACCTCGGTGATGTTCTGCGTTACCTCAAGGGTTCCCAGATAGGCGCCAGCGTCGTCGCGCACCGCAAAGTAGCGGATGTAAACGAAGACGCCTTGTTGCTGGATCCAAAAATCCTCGTGTGACTTTCTGCCCGCTTTAAAATCGCTCAAAAGGTGCTTGACGACGCTGATGCTTGCCGGTGGATGACAGTCGACAACTCGCCTGCCGATGATCGCTTTGGTGCGGAGGAAGATTCGCTCCGCCCCCTGCGAGAAGTAGCGCACCGTATCGTCCTTGCCCACAAAAGTGATGTCAACAGGCAGTGTGTTAAAGATGCCAATGAGCTCACTGAGCCGCAGGGCGCCGGTGGGCAGCGCGATATCTGCGCCGCTCTGCGACAGCGCTCCGTCCGCTTCGCTTATTGCTGTAGGCGCCTCAACCCCAGAAGCGCCTACAGCCTGAGCGTCCGCCACGTCAATGACGTGCGTGCTCCTCCACGCCGGCGGTGTATTAATCAAGCAATATCCCAGATCATCGCTCTCGCAAGCGATCTGCTCCCACTCCTCCTGAGAAAGGACCTCCAGGATCAGGGGCAGCATGATATTTTCTTCTTTCGAGATCATCTCGTCGATGCTGGCAATCACGGCGCGCACCGCCGCGGCGCTCTGGCGACGGTCGGCCACGGAGTCTGCAACCACGCTGATTGCCTGGCTTAAAGCCGCGCGGATCTCGTCGTCAACGCCCCACATAACCTTGGGCGGAGCGCTGATCCCGTGGCGCTCCATATAGGGGAAGAACAGGTTCTCTTTGCGCTGATAGTGTCGTTTGATATCAGAGAGCGCCGTCAGCGCGGAGCAAAGCTCGACGGAGACTTGCGGATCGTCGCCCTCCTCAAAGCGCGCAACGAGCGCCTCGATAGTCTGGTGGCAGAGCGTTTCGATGGCGCGGTTCTCACGGCGCAGGGTATTGGCCGGATGACCGGGCTGGTCGCTGCTGTCCAATATGTTCAGTTCAACGGCGGGCTTTTCCAACGCGCCTTCAAAAAGCGCGGCGTGTACGCTGCACAGACGTTGCAGCTCTTCAAGAGGCATGCCTTCTTTGAGGAGCTCCGCTTCCGCCGCGGCAATCTCCGCGGACGCTACGCCCGTGAAGTTCGCCTTGAACTTCTGGCGCGCGTCTTCCAAGCTTTTGCCGTTGTGCAGATCTGTCAGGATCTCTTTGATGATCTGCTTACGGTCTTCTTGGCTTATAGTTTTCCCTGTCATTGCGGGGCCCTCCTTTCACGCTGTCTTATAGAAAAGCTCTGCCCAAGAACTCCGGATACTGTTTCCGCCATAGAACAGACCGGTAAAGCAGGGCGTCTCATTACTCATTAGGGCAAGTATAGCAAGGCGAAACCTCAGAATCCGTGGTAAAAACCACGGATTTGGGCCAATTTATTCACTTTGTGATGTATAGGGGCTGGATGACGGGCTGGGGATTCCTGCTACAATCAAGTATCTAAGAAGAGAAGCGCGAGACGTTCGCAGGACGTCCGGCGGCGCGCTCTCACAGGAAAGGAAGGGTCATGAGTACGGTTTACGTCTTCGGACACAAGCGTCCCGACAACGACAGCATCTGTGCGGCGACAGCGGCGGCTTATTATCTGAATATGATAGAGGCAGAGGGCGACGAATATATACCAGCCCGTCTGGGGCCAATTCCGCGCGAGACCGCCTGGGTCTTTGAACGCTTTGGCGCAAGCGATCAGTTACCCGGCGAGCTCCCGCATTTTGACGACCCGTCCGAGCTTTCCTGCGTGCTGGTCGACCACAACGAGCTCGCGCAGTCCTTTGAGGGGGTCGCGCAAGCTGACATTCGCATGATCATCGACCATCACCGCATCGGCGATATCCAGACGACGGGCCCCATCACCTTCATCAACAAGCCGCTGGGCTCAACCGCAACGATCGCCGCTCTTAATTTTGAGCGTACTGACGTAGAGATGCCTGACTGGCTGGCTGCCGTGCTGCTCTCCGCCGTGCTGACCGACACGGTGATACTTAAGTCGCCGACGACGACCGAGGCGGACCGCGCTCTGGCGCAGCGCCTTGCCACGCGTCTGGACTTAAAGATCGTTGACTTTGGCATGGAACTTTTCAATAAGCGTCAGGAAGGCGAGCCCTTTGAAGTCGAGAAGGTCCTTGCCAACGACCTGAAGGAGTATGAGGCCGGCGGGATTACCATCGGCATCGTTCAGTATGAAAGCGTGAGCTTAGACGTTGTTGAAGAGAATCGCGCTCAGGTGCTCGATACGATGGAGCGCATGGCCGCAGACAACGGCTGGGGGCTTTTCCTGTTCATGGCAAGCGACATCATCAAGGAAGGAACCGAGCTCTTTGCCGTAGGCAAAACAGAGGTAGCGGCCAAGGCGTTTGGCGCCGACTTCAGCTCCGGCTCTGCCTGGTTGCCCGGCGTCTTAAGCCGCAAGAAGCAAGTCGCTTCAGCTATTATCGAAGCCGCTTAATAACTTACGGCGCTCTGTCGCTTTATCTGGCGTTGTTGGACTGCGCTTACTATAAAGCCCAAGGGCTTGAGCCCGTGGGCTTTATAGTTCGCTTGTCCGGATAAACCGACTGCTCGCTGAAAACAGTCCGCTAGACTGTTTTCCGGGCGCTCGCACTTAGCCAGATAAACCGACAGAGCGCCTCTACCCATCCCAGAGATTTCGATGGTCGGCTATTTGTTCTGCAGCCAGGATTTGACGGCGGCTTGGGTGGCGTCCGCGCCGGAGTCTATGACGGCGGTGAAGCGCTCGGGGGCGTCGGCGAGCCGCGCCAGGTGCGCCGGGACGTCGCTTGCCTCAGGCGCCAGTTCGCGCACGACCTGCGGCAGGTCGAACTCGTTGCAATCCGCGTAGCGCTCTGGCAAGCGAGCGCCGTAAGGCGTACTCGTCAGTGCGCGCACGACGTCGGGAGCAAACTTTGCCCAGTGCGCGGTGGCAACAACCAGCAGGGGATTTGTGGAGGGCTGCGCCGCGCGCAGGCGGCGACTCACCTCATAGGCGATTGCGCTGTGAGGATCGACCAGGTAGCGTTGTTCTTCATACAGGTCGCGCACGGCGGCCAGAGTCTCGTTGTTGTCAAGCCATCCGCCCGTAAACTCGTTCTGAATGCGCGCCAGCGTGGCGGCGTCGACCGCAAAGCGGCGCGTCTGTTGCAGCTCTCGCATCCAACTGGCGCAGGTCTGCGCTCCCGCAAGCTCATAAAGCAGGCGCTCCAGATTACTGGAGAGGAGGATGTCCATGCTTGGGGTTGGCGTGGTGCTAAAGGCGCGGTCACAAATGTCGTAGACGCCTGTTTCCAGGAAGTCGGCAAGCACCTTGTTCTGATTGCTGGCGCAGATAAGGCGCCCGATGGGCGCTCCCATGCGCTTGGCGTAGTAGGCGGCCAGGATGTTGCCAAAGTTGCCCGTTGGTACGGCAATGTCGAGGGGGCGCTGCGCGCTGACGGCGCCGCAGGCAAGGAGCTGGGCTGTGGCGCTCAGGTAGTAGACGATCTGGGGCATAAGACGCCCCCAGTTGATCGAGTTTGCGCTTGAGAACTGCAGGCCAGCTTCTGCGTCAAGCCACTGCGCGAGCGCCGCGTTGTTAAAGGCGGCTTTCACGGCGGACTGGCAGTCATCAAAGTTGCCCTCGACGCCAAATACCGCCAGGTTATCGCCTGCCTGCGAGACCATCTGGCGGCGCTGGATCTGGCTGACGCCCGCGGCAGGATAGAAGACGACGATGTTCGTGTGGGCGCGCCCGGCAAAGCCATTAAGCGCGGCGGTACCGGTGTCGCCGCTTGTAGCGACCAGTATCAGCGCGTCGTCTTTCATGCGACCGCTGCCCTGTTGTTGGGTGATGGCCGCGCTAAAGGTGCGGGGCATGAGCTGGAGCGCCAGGTCTTTGAAGGCTGAAGTTGGCCCATGCCAGAGCTCCAGAACAAAGGTGTCGTCCTCCAGAGGACGCGTCACCGTGATGCGGGGGTCATCCCACTGCGCCCCGTACGCGTCGGCGCACAGCGCGTCAAGCACGTCGTCGTCAAGATCGACTCCAAAGGCCCGGTAGATATATGCGGCGCGGCGCGCGTAGGGCAGCGTAGCGAGCGTCTCCAGTTCGTCTGCGCGCACCTGCGGCAACGCAGTGGGGACAAAGAGTCCGCCGCCCGGCGCAAGCCCCGTCAGCAGAGCCTCCGTGAAGGTGACTGTCTGCTGACACGCGCCGCGAGTATCGGTGAAAGTGATTGCCATGCATGTTATTGTAACGCAAGGCGAGCGGCCTGTTCTGCGGGTTAATAAGGCCAGAGAAGGCTTGAATGGTCAGAAAAGTAACGGGAAGGTAACAGCGCGGTATTTAATTGCCTGTGCTGTTCTGCATTTAGAGTATAGTGCTCTTATCAAATCGAGGGAGTTCCCTGAAGCGGTGGGGTACCGCTTTCAGGGAACTATATAAGCAAGAATAGAAGAGCGGTAGAGGAGCGCCCGGGCGGGGAGTGCGACTGGGGCAGGCCCTCTGTGGCGCCGTTCTCGCCTTTACTACAGACAATACCTACCGTATAAGGTTGAAAACGATGAGGATGAGAATGCGTAGGTCGCAAAAGAAGAAAATAGAAGTGATGCTGTGCCCTGACTGATATATTCTGTGACGCCACCCCCTGCGTCGCATGCGTATATGCTCCACCCGCAGGAAAGAGCCCTTTGCTTTTTCCTGCGGCCCCAATTTGCGTGAATAGAGATCTTCCCCTCACCCCCCTCATAAGATCTCTGTTCATATTCCTCGAGCGGCCTACCACCCCCCCGGTAGGCCGCTCCTTCGTGGTGCGGTCAGAGCTCGATTAACCATAAAGGGAAGCTGTTTCTGTGCGTTGCGCGAGTACAAAAAAGCTCCGTGGAGCTTCTGCACTGAGATATGTTCTAGGAGTAGAATATAGAGCTATCGGTTATTTTCATAGGCAAGATGGGAGAATTTATGTCATTTAAGAGTCAATATATCAACGAGGTTTATGCGAAGGTTGAAGCCCGTAACAAGGGTGAACAAGAGTTTTTGCAGGCGGTGAAGGAAGTCCTTGAGTCACTGGAGCCTGTCCTAGAGGAGCGCCCTGATTTTATTGACGCTGGCATTATGGAAAGACTTACCGAGCCGGAGCGGTTCATCCAATTTCGCGTAAGCTGGGTCGACGACCAGGGCAAGGTCCAGGTCAATCGCGGCTATCGCGTGCAGTTCAACTCCGCGATTGGGCCGTACAAAGGCGGCCTGCGCTTCCACCCCTCAGTAAACGCCTCGATCATCAAGTTCCTGGGCTTCGAGCAAGTGTTTAAGAACTCTCTTACCGGGCTGCCTATGGGTGGCGGCAAGGGAGGCTCAGACTTTGATCCCAAGGGAAAGAGCGACCAGGAGATCATGCGCTTTTGCCAAAGCTTCATGACGGAGCTCTCTAAACATCTGGGCGCTAACACCGATGTTCCCGCGGGCGACATCGGCGTCGGCGGACGTGAGATCGGCTATCTGTTTGGCCAATACAAGCGTCTGCGCAATGAATTCACCGGGATTCTGACGGGCAAAGGGCTGGACTTTGGCGGCTCGCTGGTCAGGACCGAAGCCACCGGATACGGGCTCTGCTACTTCACTGAAGAAATGCTCAAGCTCAAGGATACCAGCTTTGCCGGGAAGAACGTCGTGGTCTCTGGCTCGGGCAATGTGGCCCTCTATGCCGTCAAAAAGGCGCAGGAGCTGGGCGCAAACGTCATCGCCATGTCAGACTCGTCCGGTTATGTCGTAGACAAAAACGGCATCGACATTGCGGTCATGCAGCAGGTCAAAGAGGTCGAGCGTCTGCGTATCGTCGAGTATACCAAGCGGGTCTCCGGCGCGGAATTCTTTGAGGGCTGCCAGAATATCTGGACGATCCCCTGCGACATCGCGCTTCCCTGCGCCACGCAAAACGAACTGGACAAAGCCGGCGCCGAAGCGCTTGTTGCCAATGGCTGCATCGGTGTGGCGGAAGGCGCCAATATGCCGGACACGCCAGAAGCTATCGAAGTCTTTTTGTCCAGCGGCATCCTCTTTGGCCCGGCTAAGGCCGCGAATGCCGGCGGCGTTGCCACCAGCGGCCTGGAGATGTCACAGAACTCTCTGCGCCTGTCCTGGACCTTTGAAGAGGTGGACGAGAGGCTGCACCAGATCATGACGAACATCTTCCAGAACGCCAACAAGGCGGCCCAGGACTTTGGCTGCCCGGGCAATCTGGTGGCGGGCGCTAATATCGCCGGATTCTTAAAAGTGGCTGAATCCATGAAGGCCGAAGGTATCGCATACTAAAGGAGCGCCAGAGGAGCGCCAGAACAAAATCCTCGCTTTCTTCTGGAAGAGAAGTACTGATCAAGCGCCCGGTGTCGCAACTCTTGTTGTCACCGGGCGCTTGTTGGTGTGCGCCGTGTTACCATTACTGTACTGAACGCATACAAGGAGGACGCTCATGAAATACATTGTTGTCATATTGGATGGAGCGGCGGGGACCCAACTTACGGGAACAGGCTCGCCCTACGATGGACAGACGACGCTGGAGGCCGCGGGGATCCCCGTGCTTAATCTGATGGCTTGCCAGGGGCGTATTGGCTTGGCGCGCACGGTGCCACAGGGAGCAGAGCCCAGTAGCGCCGCGGCCTGCACCTCGATTCTGGGCTACGATCCGGTGCGCTACGGAGCGGGGCGCGGCGCCATCGAGGCTGCCGGCATGGGCATAGAGCTGGCAGACGACGAGGTTGCGCTGCGGGTCAATACGCTCATTATCGATGAGGGTATTATGTCGAGCTACGCCTGCGACCACATCGAGACCGCCTCATCGCGCGCGCTGATCGAGCAGCTGGCGCGCGAGCTTAATGACGACACCTTTACCTTGCACCCGGGACTTTCCTACCGTCACCTGTTGGTAATTAAGGGACATCCGGAACTCCTGGAGCTGGCCTATACGCCGCCCCATGACATCAGCGATCAGGAAATCGACGGACACCTGCCCCAGGGCGCGGGCGCGGAGCTCCTGCTTAACTTTATGGAGCGCGCTCATAAATTGTTACCCACGTTGCCGGAGAACCTTGACCGCATTGCGCACGGGCTGCGTCCTTGCACGGACCTCTGGCCGTTTTGGCCTGGGACGGCGCCGACGGGGCTGGTCTCTTTTACCGAACGCTTTGGCAAGACCGCGGCGCTTACCTCCGGCGTCGATCTGCTGGGCGGTCTGGCGGTGCTCTTTGGGCTCGACCGGCTTGATATCGACGGCGTGACCGACGGGCTGGACAATAACTTTGCGGCGCAGGCCAACGGCGCGCTGGACGCGCTGAACGATCACGACCTGGTGGTCATCCACATCGAAGCGCCGGACGAGGAGGGCCATGCGGGCTCTGCGCAGGGCAAGATGGTCGCCTTACAGGAAATTGACAGTCAGGTCATGACGCGCGTTCTGACCTACGCCAAGAAACACGGCGAAGAAGGGGTGCGGGTGCTGGCCATGCCGGATCATCCGACACCGGTCTCTTTGAAGACGCACACTGATGAGCCGGTACCCTTTGTCCTGTGGGGCACGGGGATTTTGGCGGGTCCTGACGACGTGGCCTTCAACGAGTACCAGGGCGCCAGAAGCGGCGTGATGCTGGATCCGGCCGCCCAGCTGATGGAGATCCTGCTGAGTGACGGCGACGGTGACGGCAAGCTGGACGGTCAGTGGAATGTCGTTGCGCCACAGGAAGATGCCGCGGACGACACCGACGGGCAAGTTCCGGCAGAAGACGTCTCCCTGGGCGTCGCGCCTGCAGGCAGAGCTTCAACAGCGGATACGGGCGCTCCGGCTCAGGAGGACTAAGTATGAACGACCTGCGCGCAGAGCTGGGACGAACTATCCTGGTGCTGGAGGGGGCGATGGGCACGCCGATCCAACGGGGAGGATTTGTCGGCGTTATGCCCGAGCAGCTCAACTTGCTGGAGCCGGAGTTCATCACTCAGATCCATCGCGGCTATGTGTTGGCAGGCGCTGACGTCTGCGAGTCGAACAGTTTTGGGGCCACACGTCCCAAGCTGGCTGAGTTCGGACTGGAGGGCTCGCTTGAGATTATCAACCAGCAAGCTATCAGGCTTGCGCGCGCGGCTGGACCCCGCTTTGTGCTGGCCGACGTGGGCCCCACCGGGCTGGTCTTAGAGCCCCTGGGGCAGGCGAGCTTTGACGAGCTGTTCGAGATTTTTGCGGAGCAGGCGCGCGCCCTGGCCTCCGCCGACCCCGACGGTTTTATCCTTGAGACCTTCACCGACATTGCCGAGGCGCGTTGCGCTTTACTTGCCTGCAAGGAAGTTGCGCCGCAGCTGCCGGTTATTGCAAGCGTGGCGCTGGGCCAGGCCGGGCGCATGGAGCTTTCCGGCACCGACAGCGCTACGGCGGCGGTCATTCTGGAGGCCGCCGGCGCTGACGCCGTCTGTCTTAATTGCAGTCTGGGGCCCGCGGAGATGCTACCCCATGTTAAACGGATGCTTGCCGCAACTCGTCTGCCGGTCGCCGCGTCTCCCAACGCGGGGATTCCCCGCTTAGACGAGCGTGGCGAGACGGTCTATCCCGCCCGCCCTGAGGAGTATGGTCGCTTTGCCGCCGAGCTCTACGAAGCGGGCATCGCGATGGTCGGCGGCTGCTGCGGCGCGACCGTGCCCTATATCGGCGCGATCGCCGACGAGGTCAGCGGCAAGCCGGTCGTGCCGATTGCCGGCCGCGGCATAGACGGTCTGACTGTTGCCGGCCCCCGCCGCATCACGGTCATAGGCGGCTGGTCCCCAGAAGAACGTGACAAGGCGCCAGGCGTCCTTTGGCCAGGGGATGGGTTTTTGGCAGAGACTCCCTCCTTGTCATTGCGAGCGGAGTCGCGAAGCGGCGAAGCGCGGCAATCCAGTAGTGACAGTTCAGGCAAAGGCGCATCGCTGGTTACGCCTCCTTTGCGGATGATCGGGGAGCGCATCAACCCGACGGGCAAGCGCGAACTGCGCGAATCCCTGCAGGCGGGCAACTTCAGCGTGGCGCGCGACTTTGCGGCGGCCCAGGCCGAAGCTGGCGCCGACCTGCTTGATGTGAATGTGGGCGCGCCGGGGATCGACGCTCCGGACGTATTGCCGCGTCTGGTGCTGGCGCTTTCTGCGGGCTGTGACGTGCCGCTCTGCATAGACACGACCGATCCGGCGGCATTGGAGCGCGCGCTTCGAGTCTATCCCGGCAAGGCGCTCATCAACAGCGTCAACGGCGAGGCGGCCTCCATGGAGGCGGTTCTGCCGCTGGCCAAGCGTTACGGAGCGGCGGTCGTGGTGCTGGCGCTTGACGACGCGGGTATTCCCGCGACGCCGCAGGCACGCCAGGCGGTGGTAGAAAAGGTACTGGCGCGCGCCCGTGAGCTGGATATCGATCCCAGTAACCTTCTGGTTGACAGCCTGGTCATGGCTGCGGCCGCAGACCCGAGCGCCCCTGCGACGACGCTTGATACAGCGCGCGCGGTCAAGCAAGAGCTGGGTCTTACGACGATGCTCGGCGTGAGCAACGTGAGCCACGGTCTACCGGGACGTCCCGCGCTAAACGCCGCGTTTCTGGCGGCCGCCGCTGCAGAAGGCCTTGACGCGGGCATCGTCAACCCCAACGACCACGTGATGCGCGAAGCGGTTGCCATGACCTGCGCGGCGCGCGCGGCGGGCACGCTGGCAGACTCTGCCGAGGCGCGCGCGCAGCTGGAAGTCCTGCTTGCTCGTGCGCTTGACCCACAGGCGGGAACACAGGGGGACGGGTCCGCTGTGTTCGCGGACACGAACACAGCGGACCTGACCCCCTGTGTTCCTGAGGAAGCCCTGGCGCGCGCCATCAAGCGCGGTGACAGTGACGGAGCGCCGACGCTGGTTGATACGCTCATCGCGGATGGCTGGACGCCGGAGCGCATCATCACCGGCGTGCTGACCCCCGCGATACAAGAGCTGGGTGACGGCTTTGGGCGCGGCGATGTGTTCCTGCCCCAGCTGATGGTTGCCGCTGACGCCATGAAGGCGGCGACCAGTCAGGCCAAGACCTACTTGAGCGCGGCCGAGCGCGACGCCGCTGTTCGCGGGCGCGTGGTATTTGCCACGGTAAAGGGTGACATTCATAGCATTGGCAAGGACATCTGTATCTCGCTTCTGGAAAGCCAGGGCTTTGTCTGCCAGGATCTGGGCGTCGATGTGTCTACCGACGCGGTGCTTACCGCTGCGCGCGACGCTGACGTGGTCTGCCTGTCGGCGCTTATGACCACGACGATGCCCGCTATGGAGGCTACGGCTCACGCGGTCATCGAACAGCGCAGCCTGCCCGTGCTGGTGGGCGGCGCGGTGGTGACCGGCGGCTGGGCGCGTAGCATCGGTGCGGGCTACGGCGCTAACGCGACGGCCTGCGTGACGGCCGTCGAGCAGGTACTCGGGCTCTTTGCCCCGGATGCGAACACAGGGGGTCAGGTCCACTGTGTTCACACCACAGAACACAGTGGACCTGACCCCCTGTGTTCGCCTGACTCCTTGTCATCCCTGTCACCAGACGACACTCATCTCAACGAAGGAGCATAAGCCCCGTGAAAGTAAACGAGCTCTTCGCCCACAAGACCGTCTTTTCCTTTGAGGTCTATCCCGCAAAAAAGACCGCTCCCATCCAGGTCGTCTACGACGCAGTCGACGCATTGGCAGGGTTGGGCCCGGACTTCATCTCGGTCACTTACGGCGCGGGCGGGGGAGCGGCCAACGCGGCCGCCACGGTCGAGATCGCCTCGCTTATCGAGAACACCTATGGCCTGCCGGCAGTCGCGCACTTGCCCGGCATCAACTTGACCCGCGATGAGCTCACTTCGCTGACGACGCGCCTGGCAGCCCATCGCATCGAAAACGTTCTGGCTCTGCGCGGCGACGTCACGCCCGGGACGATCCCTACGGGGGACTTTGCCCACGCAAGCGAGGTCGTCGAGCACATCGAAGCGTGCGCGCCGGGCTACTTCAACATTCTGGGCGCCTGCTATCCGGAGGTCCATCCTGAGGCCGCTTCGCCCGCGGCCGACCTGCACTGGCTGTGTCGTAAGGTGGACGCCGGGGTCGGCCAGCTGGCCACGCAGCTCTTCTTTGACAACCAGCACTTCTATGACTTTTTAGAGCGCGCGCGCGCCGCGGGT
>Ga0123357_10002660_pt1 | contig 20097 bp, 22 predicted proteins | sample TergutEmb28metaG_FD_89873 | JGI IMG/M metagenome (GOLD analysis project Ga0123357, IMG submission 89873) | Embiratermes neotenicus P4 segment gut microbial communities from Petit-Saut dam, French Guiana - Emb289 P4 | ecosystem: Host-associated > Arthropoda: Insects > Digestive system > Gut ... | reverse complement strand
GGTGGAGGAGTTTAAATATTTGGGAACAACTTTAACAAATCAAAATTCTATTGCGGAAGAAATTAAGAGCAGATTGAAGTCAGGAAATGCTTGCTATCATTCGGTGCAGAATCTTTTGCCTTCCAGGTTGCTATCCAAAAATGTAAAGATCAAGATATATAGAACTGTGATTTTGCCTGTTGTTTTGTATGGGTGTGAAACTTGGTCGTTGATAATGCGGGAGGAAAGGAAGCTGAGGGTGTTTGAGAACAGGGTGTTGAGGAGAATATTTGGACCTAGGAGGGACGAGGTACCGGGGGAATGGAGGAGATTGCATAACGAGGAGCTAAATGACTTGTACCCCTCACCCAATATTGTGCGGGTGATAAAATCGAAAAGAATGAGATGGGCTGGACATGTGGCGTGTGTGAGTGAGGAGAGGGGTGTGTACAGGGTCTTGGTGGGGAAACCGGAGGGAGAGAACCACTGGGGAGACCTAGGCGTAGATGGTTGGATAATATTAGGATGGATCTCCAGGAGGTGGGATGTGGGTCTATGGACTGGATTGGGCTGGCCCAGGATAGAAACAGGTGGCGGACGCTTGTGAGTGTGGTAACGAACCTTCGGGTTCCGTGAAATGCGTGGAGTTTCTTGACTAGCTGCAAACCAGTTAGCTTCTCAAGGAGGACTCTGCACCATGCAGTAAGTAAGTAAATGTGTTCAGCGTCACGACAATACTGTTTTAGGCCTCCACCGTGGACAAGAGCCACCAGTATCCATTCCATAGGGCCTGGGTGTACCCCAGGTTTTCTCTGATCGTTTTGGAGAGAAGAAAAATATTTTGCCTTACCGCAGATCTAACCGTGGGTCCTCCATTGTCCAGCTAACAGCCAAGCCACTATACCGACTGAGCCATTCAGTTTCCTTCTATTAGTGTCAATCATCAATGCATACGATAAAGCCTCATACATTTTAATTTCGGTCAAATGAACCTTTTAATAACAGTAACAGACGCGTTTACAAATGAGGTGTGAGGCTCACATGGCATGTCTATGAACATAACTGCTTCTAGGCTGTGACGCCATGTACTATTGGCCAGTCACCGAGAATAACTTTTTAATTTCGAATCCAGTGCTGTAGGTGTCCCTCGCCCCAGCCCATTTGCCCTGACGGCAGAAACAGATCAAGTTCCCTACAAGTTGTGTAGTGTTCGCAATATTAGACGATGGACAAAGGCCAGAGACAGAGTTATTTTCAGATGGATCTAGTTTCTAGGAGCTGTATGATTGTGGGAGCTCTTCTGTAAAAGCAACGTGTTTTTATACACACAAGATGGAGGCAGACCGATCACAGATATACGTAGCTACAATGGCATTGTGAACCTCACATTGTGTGCAATTAAAAGTGCTCGAACTCCGAAGTTTTCTGTGCAAATAAATATGCGACGGAAGGAAAGCAAGACAACATTAAGAACATTAGCAATAATTGTACATTACTATGAATGCGAAAAGTGGTCTGTATTATTGACGGAGGATCGCAGGTTGAGGATGGTTGACAATATGGTGCTGATGTAGATATTTGGGCGTAAGAGGGACGATATAATAGGGGACTGAAAGGGTCTGCGTAATGAGGAGCATCGTGATCTGTGTTTAATTCTAAATATGATTTCAGGGATCAAATCGAGAGCCATGAGATGAGCGGGGCATATAGAATGTATAGGAGAGAGAATAGGTACATACAGGGTTTTGGTGGCGAAACCTAAGGGAAATAGACCGCTTGGAAGACCCATGCGCAGATGCGAGAATTATATTAAAAGAGATCATCGAGAAATATGAATAGGAAAGTTGGATTGGATTCTTCTGGCTCAGAATAGGAAGAAGTGGCGGGCTCTTATGAACGCGGTAATGAATAATTGGTTTGATTAAAACGCAAGGAATTTCCCCACTACCTGAGAAACTCTTAGCTTCTCAAGAACATACTCCATGAAGTTAGTAAGTTAATTAGTCACTTCGTGGGTTCGTGAGTTCTTTTTGTGGCGCTGCGGCCCAGCGCGGTCCATGGCCTCCTCATTCATAAGGTTTCTAGACCACACACAACGACGCACCACAGTCGGTAGGACTCCTCTGGACAAGTGATCAGCTCGTTGCAGAGACCTCTACCTGACAACGCACAACACTCACAACAGACAAACATCCATGAGACAAGGAAGTAGAAATCAAACACCTTACTGTTTATGTCAGCGGCTACACTGAAACCGATCCGACTGGAATGTCATCTCCCAACAACAGCCGACTGTCTGGCGCCAACAAAGTGAGTTTGTTTCGGGCCGACAGTCAGGCCAGATACCTACTGCAGTGTGCATAGGATTCGTGTGTTGTTGCAACGGACAAAACGTATTTAGTAGAACTTGTTAGAGATATGCGGCCTCTTTGGGACCAAAGAGACAAAAATTACTATAACAGAAATCTCAACTCAAAACTTTAGGATGATATGGGAGAGAAATTAAACGTTGCAGGTAAGTACTGAAATAATAACACTAATGACATGGGGTACTACGTACTTATATACATAGAGTATCTTTAATATTGGTACATTTTATATCAGAATGGTAATTGTTGTTACGAATATCTACTTATAATATACTTTATACGGAACAAATGTTTCATTATGTGGCGCTAAAGTGACAACTCAGCGCAAATGAACCTACTGGTTCTGTGATAGTATAGCTGCAGTAGGGCCGCTAAAGTAAGCTGTGAAAGCATTTCTTACATCTATCGCTCCTTTTGAGTACCGACTGAATGACTTACTGCTGACATTTGTTCTGGCCTGGCGGGATACGTGAATTTGTGAAGTTTCTTGAAGAATAGAAGGATCATGTGTTGTTCCTTCAAGATCTATGATGATGTTATGCAGTAAACAGATACACCTCACCATTCTTTCAGCTTTCGTTTCTATTGCTTTGTTTAACAATCGCCATTTTGCTGTTAGGATACCAAAGGCACACCCAACGCATCGCCTCGCTTGCGACAGCCTGTAAGTGACAGCACGTTCTTCAAATGCAAATCCTTTCTCGCGAAAGGCTTCAGTAGGTACGTAGTTAAAGGATAGGCCTCATCATCAAGAATGACGAAAGGAATTTCTGTTCCACTTCCCTCAAAACTTGCAGGCATTGGTAAGGCAGATTCCAAGTCTTCCAAGAAGTGGCATAAAGTAGAAGCAGAAAAGTACCACCATCATTTTGCTTACCATAAGCACCTATTTCTATAAAAACGAATCTACTTTCAGAATCTGCGACACCTTATAATACTACGGGGGGAAAAAAAATGTAATTGTAAAACAGTGACCCAGCTTTTGTAGAACGTTTAATGAGAATGTGCTTTCCATGTATGCAACCGATAACATTAGGAAAATTCCATCTTTCTCGAAACTTGACGGCTGTGTCCAAAACCCTGTCACGGTCCGGAACTGTTAAGTGCTTCGATGACAGCTTGCTCCACACAACATCACTAACTTGATCCACTATTTTTCCAACTGTGTAATGATCCATTCGAAATGAGAAAGTAAGAGAACGGAACAACTGTCCTGTCGAAAAAATCTGAAAACGCAAGCATTATCATTTATTAAATATAACATTTTAAATATCACATCATACTGATTAGTGTATGGGTTTACGGATTATATTGTATACTAATTCATTAAACGAAACAAAACAAGTTCGTAAATGTTTTCAGGGCAGTAAGAAACCGAGAAAACTCACGTTTTTACACTAAAATATTTCAAATTTATGTCGTGAAAGTCTATAGCAGTCAGCACCTAAAACTAGTTTCTTTCAGGTAAACAAGCGCAGAAGACGTGGGAAACGTTGTGAGATATATATCGGAAAGAACTGAAAAAGCTACACAGTACAAAATCTGGCCAAGCAGCAGGACCACACATGAATTGAAATGGCAGTATTTCACGACGATGTCGTTCGTGAATGCTGTAATGATCCCACGACCCACACTATCAAATGTACCAGCGGCTGGAATCACTCCTTGTAAGTACCCGAAATCTTGAAGATGTTAATGCTTCAACAAATGTTTCGATTAATGATAAGGAAAACTGTGAATTCACTGAAGGGGTTTCCGGTAAACGCCAAGTAAAGAAAAGTCTAGGGACAAAGAGAACGATAAACATTCAAGAAGAAGCTGTACATTAGTGTAGCTGTTCCTTTTTCTCTTGTAATTTGCCTTTAGATTACAACGAATTTCTATAGCATTTACCATTGTGATAATATAACTTATGTTTATCCTTCCCACAATAACGGGTACGCACCAAAGGGTAACAGTAAGTTACTCTTCTGTTTCAATACACTTTCTGAAATTAGAATAACCCTGCAGATCAAACTTCACTATATCCAAAATATAATCAAGAGTTTTCATATTCATTCTGTAATATTCTCTGAACTTATCAGGAAATTTTCTCTCAGTATCTTGCACAGTTTAAAATATTCTCCGTCACTTCTTGATTCCCAGAGCTGATGCATCCACCGAATTCGTCTGTTCGTGTACTTCCAGCAAAGCTTACTATTTGTCAGCAAAAATTCGTCCCAGTATTCATCCGATGCGTACATCATGTACCGTTCACATCACAATCAGCAGACTGAGAGCAAGTAGTCCTTGTGTAGCTCGAAGTCTGGACAGACACGTAAGATTAAATATAGCCACACGTGTCTGGCGACGTATGCCCAGATAACTGTTGGTTTGCTGTGTTGTGTTGGTTTTGGCTCTAATGTAGCCGCGGTCTTAGAATGCGCTTCCACTTGGACCGGCATATACAATATTAGAACAGTGTAATACTAGCATACTTAGGCCTACTATTAAGGTACACTGTAAAGAAATCAAAACTTTCCCCCTCATGTAAGAGGCAAAAGTGTTTAAACTAGTTTGAGGTTGAAATTGTAGTCGCTTCTTCGCTGCAAATTCACACCATATTTCCAGGAGCAGCACATCAGCCGGGGTTGCCTCGTTGTGCTGTTTTATCTAGCGCAGTAGAGTCCAGTTGAAATGTGATGGCACACGGCGACGCACGGGAGGGTAAGTGAAGGGGGAAACAGACGAATGGAGTGGGTAGCAAGTACTTTTCACACTACCTCGGAACACGGCCTAGCCAGCATAATACAAAAAAAAAAGTTGTCTAGCAGCATAGTTACATAGTGGATCAAGCAGTAAAATTAGAGATTCAGTTTCAACATCACTGTTTACATATAACACTTTCCTTACAGGGATTAAAACAGAATGGCCTGTTGACACAGTGAGTTCAGTTGTTACCAGTATTACTCGATGTCACTGAAGAGTTTTCACGGAGCTGAAATTGCCATTGCGACGCCAGGTTCCACATTTTTACCTTCTTTCAATATCCTACATAAAGTTCTTTTGCTAACACGTGTTGCTACAGCGACCCTCTTCTGCACTTTGGAAAGAGGGATTGTGATACTCACCTCAGATTCAGTTTTCATGAATTTATGCACATTATAAACCATTTCACGCTCATCTCTCCTTTTTACCCGCTTCTTCCTGCCTTGAAACGATAGTTTCAAGCTGTGATCAACGTATTTTCTACAGATAATATAATCCCTACACACTGGCGCTCACGCTTTGACTGCCAGTAGTCGACTGAACTGACGCACACACCGATTTAAATGGACTCGTCCTTTTCTCCGAAAGACGAAATCTGGTTTCTGTGTGTGTGCAATCACATTTCAACTGCACTGTACGCACTAGTTGCGTTCTGTACCCCAATACAGTGACGACCTTGACTAAAGCTCTTCGGCTTGGGCAAGCGGAACCTCGAACTGGCGGTACTCGGAGAATCTGTTGTAGCCTGTACTGTGTAGTCGGTAAATCTAGAAGGAAGAGAACTTTAATGTGATTGAAGAGTAACATTTCTGATCATATCTAATTCATTTCTTTTCATAAAGAGAATGCATCAGACAAAAGTTATACAGAAAATCAGTGAACACATTTCAAGTTCAATAGCTTTTTTCCTTCGAAAATCGTGCCGTTTGTGGGATAACGTGGAAAAATACTGTAGAACCGGACTGGCCACAAATGACAATAGCGCGCATGCGCACTGCATGCTGGATAACTAAGGATACCAACACAAACTCAGAATATTAATACATGTTACTTTTCCACTGCAAGAATGACTGCCCGAAGCTACCTCAGTGTTAGGTTATGCCTACATTACCGGTCATCGGATACAGCTACGTTGTCGGTCTGAGGATGGACACCGATCCTGTCACCGAGACGTGGTTTCGATTTTTTATACTCATTTGTATAAAAGAAAATGGGCGAAGTCGATAAAGTACATAACGTAAAACTGTGAAACACACGGATAGAAAGTTATTTACACCCCGAAATAAAGTAGGGAGCTGGAATAGCTCAATTGGTATAGTGACTAGGCTACGGAGTGGACTACTGGATCTGGCGCCCACACAGAATCCTAGTCATGGGTACCTGGATTTCTTCCAGGGAGTAAAGCGGCCAGATCGTGAAGTTTACCACTCAGCTCCAACTAGTGCAGAGGTTAAGAATAAGTGTAGCTATATGTCTGCTCCCCTTATACTCATGTATAGCGGTGACAGGGAAAATTTTATGAATTATATTGTGACTTCCTTAGTGCTATTTCCACGGAACTCAGTATATTCCTGTGCACATTTTCTGCACTATTTTATATCAAATATAATGTAATGAGTATAGAATACGGAGCAATTCAAATCAATTTAGACTCCTCAGTAAAATAGAGTGATTTCATAAAATTCAGATTGCCTCAATGTCATTTTGTGAAAGTCTTTTATATTCAGTTTTATTAAAATCGTACAATAAGAATGGAAGCCACAGATATAAAATAATTTAAATGTTTAGCCAGTCGGATTCGATAACCATGATTCTAAATGATTCCTGTTCTTACCTTCTCCTCTAACAGATTCTAGCTAATATTCTTCTTACTCTGAGAGCGATATACATATAGACAAGAGGATCAGCTGGCCCTCGCATGTTCATGCACTGTGTCATCGGTTTTCTGGCTTCACCACTTCATATCCTGGTCTCAGCTCCAACGAGATCACTTCTGTCTCGTAGGCTGATTATTTAACTAACTGGATATTTTGTCAGGATAATGGGAAGGGTAGGCCTTCACTCAGGGAATATAACGTGAAGTGATGTTTTATGACGCAAGGCACGATCAGTGTGTAGATGGTGACGGACGCACATTTCATGCTTAACACATTGAGACGGCAGGTGACAAAGAACGTCTGTGAGTCTTTACACTCACACTTATCGAAATACCTTTACCCTCCCACCCATACACCAATTTATTCGTAATGAATTTAAAGGAATAGCAAAACATTATTTACGTAAAATTACGAAGTGTTAATTTGTCTGATAAAGTGACCCACAAAAGAAGTAACGTTTCTGAGGGACTGGCAGAGGATTTGATTAAAAAATTTGGAAAAGGAGAAATTTTTATCTCGGAATTTGTATCCAAAGTCAATTACAGATATAAAAAGAATGATGTGTGTTACAGGGATGGGCAAATTGTGGTAAAACAAACAATAAAGTACCTGAATGTTGTAACTATACTCACGAACTTTAATAAACGATGGCTACATTGCTCGATAAACAAGAGAGGTGATGTAGTAAATGTAATGTAGTATAACGTAATGTAGTAAACGTAATGTAGTATAATGTAATGTAGTATAACGTAATGTAGTATAACGTAATGTAGTAAACATAATGTAGTATAATGTAATGTAGTATAACGTAATGTAGTATAACGTAATGTAGTAAACGTAATGTAGTATAATGTAATGTAGTATAACGTAATGTAGTATAATGTAATGTAGTATAACGTAATGTAGTATAACGTAATGTAGTAAACGTAATGTAGTAAACGTAATGTAGTATAGTGTAATGTAGTATAACGTAATGTAGTATAACGTAATGTATAACGTAATGTAGTAAACGTAATGTAGTATAATGTAATGTAGTATAACGTAATGTAGTATAACCCAATGTAGTAAACGTAATGTAGTATAATGTAATGTAGTAAACGTAATGTAGTATAATGTAATGTAGTATAACGTAATGTATAACGTAATGTAGTAAACGTAATGTAGTATAATGTAATGTAGTATAACGTAATGTAGTATAACGTAATATAGTAAACGTAATGTAGTATAATGTAATGTAGTATAACTTAATGTAGTATAACGTAATGTAGTAAACTTAATGTAGTATAATGTAATGTAGTATAACGTAATGTAGTATATATTAATGTAGTAAACGTAATGTAGTATAACGTAATGTAGTAAACGTAATGTCGAGGCGTCTTCAGGTAACCACTTTCGCCGTGGAAAAGCAATACACATTATACATTCCGACTGTTTGTATGTAGCCTTAGCTATGCAGCATGCAATGTGCATGCACCTTATTATATTGTTATGTGTGGCCTGTCCGGCTCTACAGCATTTTTCCACGTTATATTTTAAAAAAGGCAAACGTGATAACTTTTCGAATAACAGAGGCATCAGTCTTCTAAATAGTGGCTGCAAGATAAGTGCACAATGCTTAAAACTATATCGGAAACAATATTACTTGAAGAACAAATTGGTCTCAGAATAGGCAGATCATGTATTGATAATGTATTTATCATTAAACAAATAATAGAAAAAAAGAAGAGAATTTAACTTAGAAACTCACATGGCCTTCCTCGACATACAAAAAGCTTTTGATACAGTAAATCGAAAACAACTATGGCAATTTCTTAATAGAAGAGGTACATCTTATAATTTAATTGAAGTATTTAAAAGCCTATATAAAAATACCGGTGTACAAATTGATACAGGAAGGAAAATTCTTGAAAAAATATATATTAGTCAAGGAGTACGACAAGGGTGTAATCTATCACCGGCTATTTTCAATATTTATGTAGACGACCTCCTAAGAAACTGGAAATAAAAAGTTGACGCTGGTATACTGTTTAAAAGAAACCTCTACCTTAACACATTACTCTTCGCAGTCGACCAAGTAATTATACAAGACTGTGAAGACAAACTCCAGAAATCTGTCTATATATTAAACCAAATTAGCAAAGACTATAACCTTAAAATATCCACGGGCAAAATGAAAATTATGACTTTTAAAGGAAAATATTTAATGCGCTCTAAAATAGAAATAGACGGATCAATAGTAGAACAAGTGATATAGTTTAATTATTTGGAATGCGAATTGAGTTTAGACGGTGAAACAGATTTTGACAAAAAATGGATTCCAAAGAATATGCGGCACTATCAGAAAACATTTAAAGAAAACAAATGAAATTTTATAAAGCTGTAGCTAGATCAACACCACTTTATGGCAGCGAAACATGGGCAACCAAGGAGCGAGACATGACTCGCTTAGAAGCGGCAGAGATGCGCTTTCTAAGAAGTATTAAGGGATACGCAAAACTAGAAAAATAAGAAGCGAAATCATAAGAAAAGAACTAGAGATCCCTGGAATACAAGATGTAAGAACCAAATACAAACAATTGGATCAATCACCTTGAGAGAGTGGATAACAACGGACTCCCGAAACCTGCCCTCGACCACAAACCCCGAGGACGAAGAGATCGTGAACTCCCCACGAAAGGATGACAACGCGTCGATGCCGGAATCGGTCAAACGACCTAATCCGTGGAGGAAGATGATGATTATGATGATGATGATGCTGATGATGTTATAAACGGCACGGTTGTAGAAAAAAACGTTATTGAAGATAAAATGTGTGTTTTGATTTTCCTTAAAACTTTTGTCTGTAACATTTCTTATTCTAAGAAGATGTCAGCAAGATATGATCATAAATACATATTAGTCTCCGCTCAAAGTGTTTGGTATTCTTATCATGTTTTAATGAAAGTTGAATTTTGTCGATAGATTTTCGAAGAATGCTTGAATATCAAATTTCATGGAAACACGTTCAGTGGGAGTCGAGTTCTTCCGTGCGGAAGGATGGACAAACAGACGGAGCAACATGCTTCTCGAATTTTTCAAACGCTTCCAAAAACTGTTATATTATTTTAGTGCTTGTTGTAATCATATTAATATTAAAATTTTCATTAAACTAGGGCTACACTGCTTGATAAAAACTTATCTTATTTAAGTACATTGTTTTAATAAAGGGTTTCTCATTAAATTTAGTACGCATCATTTCAAACAATCTTTTGCCCCCTGAAGCAAATTGCAGCTGCATTGTGCTCATACACAAGTTACGAACTCTGACCAATAAGGATATTATACCTGCTGGTCATGGACGAAAACAGATTAGACTTTTGTCCTCACGAAGGTTAGGCAATAAACCGTGGACGAAACCGGATGCGATTCGTACTAGTACAAAGCAAAGTTCGCTTATCTCGCTTGAAGTTACATTATGCCGTTTTTGTACAGACACTGAGTACACTTTCTTTGTAAGGCGAAAGAAATTCTAAACTTGTTCGTGTACTGTATAGACAGTCTGCGGATATATCTTTCCACCTGCACGATTACAAGGGACCTGCTTCCTGTAACTGTATAATGAGGTCACTGAAATCCCTCCTTGTGGTCGGGCAGACATCGTTTCCATTTCCACGATGAGCAGGATTTCCTCTTTGTCACACTGACTACAGTCCCCCTCTCAGGCTAACGCTTCCTTCTTGCATATACAGAAGCGTCTTTCCTCAAGGGTAAATTGGCCGGAGCGTAAAGCAAAGCACTCCTCTCCACGTGGTGATGAAATTAAGAATGCGTGTTCTAAATGCGATGCTTAAGCACAAGAACAAATTTACTTCTTCTTCTTCCTCCTATTATTATTATTATTATTATTATACTTCGGCTCATTTTCGGGCCATGTCCTGTCCTTAGCCAGGGTTTCGAGATAATTGAATTTTTACGAGATGAAGTCAGCCCCATGCCCAACCCCTAACCTGGAAGCCCAGGGTATCTCCCCTTTTCCAGCAACACATTCGAAACCTCTCCGGCATGGATGGCCCTAACAGCAACTAGGCTACAGCCGGCATAACTTCACAGTTGACTGACAAACTTAAGCTCCCTCACCCGGCTAAGTGTGCCTTCGACAAAATGCATATACCTTCGAAGGAATTTACCTAACCCTGTACTGAAAACTATAATGAATTATTAGTGTTTCAAGGAGTTTATTACTGTCATTTGTGTCAGCCAGTTGTGAAAAAAAGCCATGCTATCATACACTGGTCTTTCACGATACGAAAAGCGCTACTAATAAATGAAACTGAATGTGAAAAGAGCATTTACATAAAGAAATCTAACTGAGCATCTCACGTTCATGACTCTATTCTCACAACGTAAGAGACATTGCAATAATTCAATGCCATGAAGAAGCCCGTGTCAGATACTGTGTGTTAATTTCACTGAGATTCAATTAGTTTCCAGCCCTGTGAACATAGTGTGTTCCTGTGAAGCTAACAGAGAATTTAAAACAATTTCATTTCGAACTTACGAAGTATTAAAAGTCGGTATGGTTCACTGACGCCCAATGCTTCGATTAAGAGCAATGGGAAATACGTACTGCATCTATGTAAGTGTTCAGTACATTTTCAATAAATTATGTACGAAACCAATTTGATAAAAAAAAACCCAATTAGCTTAGCAGGTTATGAAAAGGGTGGACAAATGTGTTCCAATAGAATACAGATTTTTTTACACAAGTTGTTGAGAATTTTGCGTTCATAGATTAATTTCATGTCCATTTATTGTAAGCATAACTTAGTTCTTACACAGCCATTCACAACAATGATAATATAGTGAACTGAATCACTAATTGCATGTTTGGGTGTTGTTACATATCCCCCTTACTGAAAAATATTAAATTACAATTTTTACATTTTAACCATCCGACATGCCGTGCAATTAATCTCAACTTCTAAAACTGTATATTTGGACTAGAACCTGTGAATATTTCTGAGTCCATTTCTGTTGATATTACTAGAATAATGACTGAAGATAAGAATGGAAGTGGGGAGAATTTAAGAATGTTTTGTCTTTGTGCAAACCATGAAGGCATGAGGAAGAACAGAGTTACAACTCTACTTATTTTTAACTCAATAATGGATTGGGTGAGTATTCATCTTCATGACCCGCCCTTCTTTCCCCCCCAAAATAATTCCAGATAGCCATTCAATAGGAGAGTAGGTGGACACCGGAGCCTGTTGATACATTCCAACTGCAAATTAACCTCTTGACCCTGCCGGAAATTAACCACGACTCTTCCAAACTTCACTTTGTAGCCTAGGCACTATACCGACCACAATATCTCACTCTCAGAAGTAAAATGGCAAAACAAATCCAGAACTATCTTGTCATTCTAAGGCAAAAGAACTGCTAGACAGCTTTCTACCTGCCAACAGATTACAGAAAGAATTACGGAAAATATTTGGTCTGTTCCACAGGAGAACACTGAGATGGGAAGAAGTTATACGACGCTGACACTATTTCAGTATGCAAGGAATGGCGCAAAGGGTATTTGAGGCTCTTCAGTCAAGTAAGTTTTATGCCAATCTGTGTAGTGTCAAATGACAGAGTGGAGAAAGATGAAACGGGTCTGATTTGCAAGTCAGCTATAATGTTTCAGCCGCGGTGATGTCACAACATTTGCTTGGAGTGATTGACGAAAGGTACAAAGGCATGTCAGCAAATCCGGCCAAGATTTGGACAAGGCTTATCGCTACTGTAACCTGTTCGCTCTCTGGAGTGTGTATGTTTGTCACATGCACACGCATGTTTTAAAAAAAAAGTATCTTAATTCTTATAATAAGAAGCTGAATGATCAGTACTCCACACAAAATATTATTCAACGGATTAAATCCAGAATAACGAGATGGCCGTGGCATATAGCGGCGCACAGAGTGTTTTGGTTAGGAAACCTGACGGAAAGAGTAAACTTTGAAGACTTAAGCATAGATGAGAGGATAATATTAAACTGGATCTTAAAGAAATATAATAGGAAGGACCTGGACTGCATCGATCTGCATCAGGATAGAGACAGGTGGCGGGGAATTTCTTGACCAGTTGACAAATATTGGCTTTTCAAGAACGATTCTGCTTCATGGTTATATTTTGTTACCTTAATGCCAATGTTACAAAAAGAATGCGCTGGTCTTGTTGAAGTAACTTAATTGTTATATTTTGAGGTCGCTGTAAATCAAATAATGAGAGGAGAGAGGAAGTGTGCATAATATGGCTTATATTTGTAACACGTTTTATTATTTTGTATGGTTCAGTCATACGTGATTCAACGACAGATATAAGATGACAATAATCCCATGAATCCTCCATCAGACTACGAGTCTCTAAGACCTGAAAATGTATTAAAATTCAAGATAACGAACTCTGCGGTCCAAACTCAGGTCATGCCTTGTTACCACCTCACTGAAGGACGATAGAGAAATAAAAATCCAGTGGTGCGAAGTTTCTTGGGTTCCTAGTCCAAGATTTAGAGCTGCGGAGCTTACAAAAATATTTTATTATACGTTTTCTAAACTCCAGAATTTAGTGTGACAGAAGCAGCGACTGTAACAGCATAATAAAACTTCAACTAATCATCGTTTATATGTGCACGTGTGTCGCACACAGAGCAGAACTGCAGTATTTGCAAATAAGGAGTGCGAGACAGAAATAACACAACGCGAAGGTCTGAACTGCAGAATTCTTGAATCCGTATTGAAGAAGGAAGGGGGATCTAGAATGTCAGTATTTATGTCTGTATATATGTGAGTATGTCGCAGTTGTCTCCACGTGTCTGCTTATTGAAGAGTATGACAAAAAGCATGAAGGATTTCTGGTGCAGAGCTGAACAACTTAGCTTTTAATTCATTCAACATTCAATCTGTTGTCTGTGTTACGACAGGTGGGTCCAGAGCCTCTTCCAAACTTAGTTCTCCACAGAGTGCGAGGTAGTGCTTCCTCTTTAAATTTCTGGTATCATCTCTTTTCCTTAATGTCAACCAGTATCTGCTTAAGTCTTCTTCCTCGTCTTCCCATCCATTCTGTCCTCTATCTTCCCTTCAATAATTTGTTTTAGAAGACAGTTTCTAAGCAATATGTACACATTCCAGATAGTAGCCTCCATTCTTTCTATTGTTTGTAGGATATTCCTGTCCTCCTTAACGCTTTGTAAAATTACTTCATTTCTCACGCCATCGATATAACTGTCTTCTCCGTCGTTCTCCAGGACCACATTTCCGAACGCACCAGGTATTTATGATCTTCTTCGGAAGTCTAGCTATTACGTAACCAAAAAAATTAAAAACAAAATGCGTAAAGTTATTTACGAGGGTTCATTAGAAAAAAAATATATAATGTTCAAGTTTTGGTTCTTTATTTTTACCTTTAATAACACCGTTCAAACGTATTTGTACTGCACTGCCGTTCGTTTTTCATATAGTCCTCCCTAAAACCGTTGTATTTATAGTATCGTTGGACTATAATGTGTGTGCCCTATTGACCGAAATCCATTACATCTCTTATCAACAATACTGTCACAGATGCTTATCTAAGTCTGAGGCCACTAAGATTATGCTGCAGCCCAGGAGAAATATTATAATATATAACATATCCCATCATATAGGAAGAGTCAATGTAGGCCCTTTAGTTACGCAGTTACAAGCCACGCAATATGACATGTAACGTTATGTTCTGATTGTCTCGTCACATATACAAACATTGCAATGTGAAAGGCAATAAACGGAGCGGCATACTTTTCAGTTATTCGAAAAGTGTCTCACTCTTTTTAACCCGAAAACTCTTGATCGTGTTCACACAACACCACCATTAGACCCTATTCTGAGCTAGGCTGCCCCACTGCAAATCCCGTGAATATCTCTGTCAACACACTGAGCAGGCCGGTGGCTGGCTATACGGTCCAGAATCCCACCCGCCTTCTTATGAGGGATTCTTTAACCCGAAGAGAAAATCCTTTGGGCTTGAAACTGATCACTTACTACCTTTTATATTCATGGTTAATAAGGTTTGGAACTGTTCAGCACACCTGCCTCATATGCCTCCATCTTGAAACTTAATTAACTAGAGGAAAAATTTACAAACACATTTAAGTCAGAACTTCACACCCTGTTTCTCATTATACAGTTTAATATTGTCTTCAACCAGCACAGTTTCCCAACTGAACTCACAAGTTCTGCTTACAGACTGAAATTTTACATCCACTGACCATCTCTTCCGTGGACACAGCAGTTTCCGCCCACGCCACCCCTCATGATCATTCTAAATTTTCACCAGCCATTCTCCCCAGTGACCTGCTTTGCAGCGCTCTCAATCCAGTCTTCTTTTGCCGAAGAAACTAAGTAGCACACCTACAAATAACGGGAGGAGAAGCCGTGTTTAAACTTAACGTTCCTAGAAAAGAGAAAGAAATGTTCAATATTCTGGGGTATCACGCCGTGAAGCAAATTAGATTTAGTGCGTGTGCAGGAAGTTGGGTGGGACAAAGGGGACAAGGTAAGAACAGGTGATTATATTTTTTGTGTGGAAAAGGAAATGAAAATCATGATTTTAAACAGGATATTTTGCACACCACAGAATAGCATCAGCAGTTAAGAAAATAGAGTTTGTTAGTGGTAGGATGACATATACAGTTCTGAAAGGTTGTTGGTGTAATATCATTGTTTTGAAAGTGAATGCACCAAGTCTGGAGAAAAGTGATGATTCAAAAGACAGTTTTTATGAGGAATTGGAGCAGACTTTGATCATTTTCCTGTACCAAATGAAAAATCTTTTAGGAAATTTTAATGCAAAAGTGGGGGGTGGGAATATTTTCAAACCTAAAAATTAGGAATGAGAGTCTACATCAGGATAGCAATGATAATGCTGAAAGAAAAGTAAACTTCGACACATAAAAAATCTAGTTGTTAAGAACACGATGTTCTCGCAACGAAACGTATATAAGTGTATCTGCACCTCTCCTGATGGAAAGAGTCACAACCAGATATTGACAGACAGGCGATGGCAGATCGAGTGTACTCGGTGTAATATCTTGCAGGTGAACTGACTGTAATACTGATCACTATCTGGTGGTTGCAAAGGTTAGGGAAATACAGTAAGTAAACCAGCAACACAGAAGTTCCATTGGAAAAATTTACTCTCAGGGAGCTGAATGAGTTGGACGTTAGGAAAAAGAATCAGATTAAAATTTCAAAGAGACTGGCAGCTTTGGAGAACTCAAGTGATAGCGAGAACATAAACATAACTTGGGAGAACATTAAAAAGAATATTAAAAACTCAGCTAAATAGAGTCTATGTCTGTACATATTGAAAGAGCATAACTATGGTTTGATGAAGAATGTTTAGGTTTTTTAGATCAAAGGAAGCAGGCTAAAATGCAGTGCGTACAGGATCGAAGCTAAAATTGAGGAACTTGAAATTAAAAGTAAGATCAAATTAATCAGATACTTTTATGGGGTCATCAATGACTTGAAGAAGGGTTACCAGCCTAGAACTAATACAGTAACAAATGAGAAGGAAGACAGACTCCCGCTGAATTTTGGATAGGTAGAGGAAACCCTTCTCTCAAATGTTCAATGTGTACGGGTTTAGTGAGGTAAGGCAGATAGAAATACATACACCAGAACCATTACTACCTGACTCAAATGCCTTTGAGTTTGAGATGGTTTTTGAAAAGCTAAAAAGAAACAAATCACCGGGTATTGATCAAATCCCCGGAGAATTATTTAAAGCGGGGGGTAGAAAAATTCGCTCTGAGTTCCATAAACTTATTAATTCCATTTGGAATAAGGAGGAATTGCCTGGGGAGTGGAAGGAGTCGATCATTGTACCTATCTGTAAGAAGGGCGATAAAACAGACTGTAGTAATTATAGGGGCATACCACCTTTGCAAATTACGTACAAAAGTGTATCCAACATCCTGCTGTCAAAGTTAACTCCATATGCAGAGGAAATTATTGGAGATCATCAGTGTGGCTTTCGACGCAACAGGTCACCTACTGATCATATATTCTGCATTCATTAAATACTTGAGAAAAATTGAAAACAAAATGAAGATGCGCACCAACCTTTTATAGACTTCTAGAAACCTTATGATTTAGTTAGGAGGGAGGTCTTGTATGACTGAGGTTGGGATCCCCTTGAAACTGGTAAGGCTAATAAAAATGTGTCTGACTGAAACCTGCAGCAGAGTCCGGGTAGGCAAGAATCTGTCTGACAGGTTTCCCATTAGGAATGGGTTGAAACAAGGAGATGCTTTAACGCCATTGCCTTTCAACTTTGTTTTGGAGTACGCTATTAGGGCGGTCCAAATAAACGAGGATGGCTTGAAAGTAAATGGTATGCGTCAGGTTTTGGATTAAGCTGATGATGTTAATAAAATGGGCGGAAGCATACATACTGTAGTGAAAAATACAGAATCTCTTGTGGTTGCTAGTAAGGAGACTGGACTAGAAGTAAATGCTGATAAAATCACATGGTCATGTCTCGAGATCGGAATGCAGAACGAAGTCGAATTATAAAGATTGATTATGGTTCCTTTGAAAGTATGGAAGTGTTCAAATATTTGGGAACAACTTTAACAAATCAAAATTCTAATCAGGAAGAAATTAAGAACAAACTGCAATCAGGGAATGCTTGCTATAATTCGGTACACAATCATTTGTCTTCCAGTTTGCTATCCAAAAATATGAAGGTTAACATAAGCAGAACTATAATTTTGCCTGTGTGTTTTGTATGGGTGTGAAACTTGGTCGCTCATGTTGACGGAGTAACGTAGCCTGTGGGTGTTTGAAAATAGGGTGCCGAGGAGATTATTTGGGCCTAAGAGAGACGAGGTAACAGGGGAGTGGAGAAAACTACATAATGTGGAGCTTATTGGTCTATACTTCTCACCACATATTGTTCGGGTCATCAAATCGAGAAGAATAAGATGGGCGGAACATATAGCTTCTATGGGGGAGAGTACAGGTGTATACAATGTCTTTGTGGGAAAACCTGGAGGAAGAGACCAATTGGAAGACCCGAGCATAGATGGGATGATAATATTACGATAGATCTTCAAAAAGTGGGATGTAGGGGTATGGACTGGACCGATCTCGTTCAGGGTAGGGACAGGTTGCGGGCTGTTGTGAATGCGGTAATGAAACTTCAGGTTCCATACAATGCGGGAAATTTATTGACTTGCTGAGAATCAGTTAGCTTCCCAAGAAGGACCCTGCTCCATGGAGTAAGTACGTAGGCTGATAATTTGCATCGTTTCTGACGTTTCGAAGAAAATGCTCTCTTCGTCGTGAAAGTAGTCGAATAAGACTCTTTTTAAATGCCGTACAAATGGACGCAGAAATTTCCTCCGAAACATCGGCGACTATACACAAATCTGCACGGCTTGTAGTAAAGAAGTATTTCTTGGACTGCTCTGAAGGCGGATACAGAATGCTTCACCGAAACGTCGGTAAATGTATACAGATCTACACGGCTGGTAGTATAGTATAGTATAGTATAATATAGTGTAGTATAGCATAGCATAGCATAGCATAGCATAGCATAGCATAGTATAGTATAGTATAGTTTAGTATAGTATTCCTTCTAGGACTGCTTTGTGGATGGAGAGTGAAAAGTTCTTCGAAACGGCGACAACTAAAACCAATCTTCAGGGCTTCGTATATCGGAGGAATTGAATCTTCATCAATATTGCTGTGAAAACTTCAAACTTCGCAAGAGACGGAAAGATAAAATGGATTCTGGACTGCAAAGTACCAAACACTCACCGAACTATATCTGCTGACATTTTATCGTTAAAGCTATTTTTTTCTAAGTGTACAACAAGACATACAACGACTCATTAATGAGAGAAGCAAACACTCTTTAGAAGTCACAGATACGTACTTATCACAGCTGGAGTTTCGTAACTCCACGTGCATGAGTAAAACGCTAGTAAATGAACTGAATGGGTAAGTGTGAGAATGCTTTATATCGTGATTTAAATCAGAAAGCTGCAATCCCAGATTTACACAGAAACATGTGCACACTGCACAGTTCGCCTGATGATATTCTAACGCTGATATACACTTTGACCCCAACTCCCGTTGAGAAAGTTTAGAACTCCAGTCTGCATTTCTATGTAAATTGACGTCTGGTTCAGTGACGAAGAGCTGCAAATATCAGATCCAATAAAAGGCAGTTTCATAACTCTATCTCTTCTACCGAAAGATAAATCAAACAAATATGAATTGCCCTCAAGGCTACAGAAATTCACTTACCTTCATTAGCAATACCATTAGGACTAAATGTCACTTTCTTGACTACGTCACCCGCACCCACGTTCACTTGCGGTTACACAACCCTAAGGGTTTTATTGAAATATTAAATAAAAATTTCGCTATGTACCCTACGTGACACCATTAACATTTTAAAGGGAATGGTATTTCAGGATTCAAATTACATTGCACGAACAGTTGTAAAACTTTTGTACGGAAACTTATAAATGTTTGTACTGCATTATTTGTATAGTGCTCATAAAGAAGCTGTATTCTAGGACCTATGGGATTTCCTCTGCAAAGTGAAGGAGGACGACAAGTATTTCGAAGAATAAAATTTCAGCACGCAGAAATGTCACAAAGTAGCTTCTATGTACGTCTGCAGACGCTTGATTTTTAGGATTACGGATTCGAATCCTGAGGGTATGGATATTCGTCTGTTGTGTGTGGGTATTGCGTATGTAGAGGCTTTGCGACGAAGTTATCTTTCGATCAAAACAGCATTACTGGGCGTGCCTAGGCCCGATTTGGGCTGCAGTACCACAGCAAAATAAAAATGCAGTTTTTGTGCAACATATCAACTGGCATATATTACTGCCCCGTTTTAAACAGGCTAAAATTTATATATTAGAGTTTTTTAAATGTAAATATGTGTCGAATAACATACCCGTGTGAATTAAAATTCCTTTATTAACCTTTACAGCCCTTGCGTCCTACTGTCTAGGACGCTAAACTCCAAACTTTGCATTTAATGTATTTAGTCAACAAATATAACAAATATATTTACTGAATATTTTAAACATGGTATATACT
>Ga0123357_10002658_pt1 | contig 20106 bp, 16 predicted proteins | sample TergutEmb28metaG_FD_89873 | JGI IMG/M metagenome (GOLD analysis project Ga0123357, IMG submission 89873) | Embiratermes neotenicus P4 segment gut microbial communities from Petit-Saut dam, French Guiana - Emb289 P4 | ecosystem: Host-associated > Arthropoda: Insects > Digestive system > Gut ... | reverse complement strand
TTTATATATACGTAGTAGAAAATCAAAAAACAGAGAAAAAAAAAAAAAAAAAATGGAGTGAATTTTAGGGGGGGAGAGGGGAGGGGGGAGAGGGGGTTGGTTGTATTCTGTAGAATGCAGTTATTTACAGACCAATAAGTTATGCTAAAAGTACAGTTGAATGACAAGGTATTAGACATTACTAAGTGGATAAAATAATAGAAAATATTTGTTTACCGTGTTCTGTCTTAAAAGTGATGAATTATAACTTGTAAACATTTTCTGTGCTAAGAAAGTTGCAATATTATATTCTGTAGACATGTTATATTATGTTTGTTACATTGAATTACTGAGACTATTTAGGTGACCAAGGGCTGCAAATACTTTCCTTGTGGGCTGTGTGTTGGTCAACCCTAGTATAAAGTATGAACTTGGATCTGGTTGTTGATTTTGTTGTGGGGTGTTGGCACTTTTGGAAGTTGAGTGTTTGAGATGAACTGCCCATCTGTAGGGTCCAAGTCAGTAGGCTGAGGATGCAGTTGTGTTGTATAGGCAGGTGGTCACTTAACCAACCCACAGAAGGGAGGAAGACTTAGACTGTGTTCCAGACCAGTAGAACTGCTGCACTGTAACTAATGCAAAATATGTGCTTGCAAATGTTTTTACATGTTTCGAGTGGGTATGATTGGTCATCTGCCTGTAGGAGTGAGTGTCATTCTCACCCTTTTCAAACTCTGAAGATGGAGGCAGTGTATTTCTTAACACGGGCAACAAAGCCCTTTTCCATGTGGTACCATCATCCAGAAACAAAATCATTGTTATGCCAAAGAAAACCTGAAGTAATTTATGTATCTGCCCACAAGTTGTGACTGAATGTGAAGGTCAGGTGGGTAGCACTGCTGCTTCATATTCAGGAAGATCACATTCAGATCTTAGTCCAAAGACCAGCTCTCTAGGCACGTCTTTTATGATGGTCTTCCATCTCCATTAAAAAGCTGGGTTACTATTTGAAATTAGGTCTTGACCACTAATGTCCACATTAATTCCAGTTAATTATTCACTTGCCATGCTAACATTCAGTGGTATATAGTCTGAACCTCCCATTATGTAATGAAATAAACAATAAATTAATAATCACAAGTTTTGCATTATATGTTCACTTTGATTTGAGAAGTATTTCAATTCTGCTTACCTCACTCATAACATGAAAACATTTAAGGGAATAAAAGCTTCTAGGTTTTTACAACAGGTGTTGTTCAAATTATGACATTTTGGGGTTTTTACACTGTGTAGTATAACAAATGTTTTCTACCTCCATCTGTATGGTGTCTGAATGTGGTGCAGATAGGTGTTAAAGTGACTGGCAAGAAGGAGTTTTTTGATTATGTCAAAAGGTTTGAAGAATTTCAGCCAATCAGAGCTACAGAAAGACAAAGGTGATTGATCTAGCAGTCACTCTACAAGTGGAAGCAGCACATTCCTCCAAATATTCGGAACAAACTCATTGTACTACAGAGTGTAAAAATCTGAAAAGGAATGTGTTGTATTACAAATTCTCTGCAGATTGTGTACATCCATATGGGCACATTTAGGTCTGTAATATTAACTGAATAAGACATCCTGTCTGTAGTTTTTATTTTCTTTCCAGGTACCATCACATTTATCAGTTATGGCAACAGGCTTGATTGATGCTTTGCTGAAGAAAAATCCAAAAGAAAGAATACGTCTTCAGAACATCTTGGACCACCCATTCATGAAACTTAGTTGCGTGCAAGATGGGTTACAACAGGTAGAGATGATGCGCTGATTCTTAGACACTGATTTATAAATTCAACAAATTAATGAGGTTTTAGTGTCTGTAGCACTGTTTGGTAACAGCACACAAACTGTGTTGGAGACTCAAATGGCAGTGCAGTTGGATATGACATCATATCCTGCCCCATGTTTCCATGGAGTGACCTTGAGTTGCCTGTCTTTAGCCCTGATCTGTTTGTCAAAGATCTTTATTGGAGACATACTCACTCATGCTCACTGAGCATAAAGCCTTTGGTAATGTCAGCATTTGGTCACATATTGAGGGTATTTATGTCGGAAGAATTTAGACACTTAACTGAAAACTTGCACATTTTGAAATGTAAATCTTATTAAACTGGAACATTTTAAACAGCATAAAAATGTATTATCCTTTTGGGAATATTTTAGGGACCAAAACTTTGTAGTGTTTTAATTGGGACCATAAATGGGAACCACTGTTTCTGTCATTCTCATTTCATTTTGGTACTTCAGTATCCAGCTAAATGCTTGGAGTAGAACCCTTTTGAGCACACCGATAGCAGTTGAAGTAATCAATTTTATGTGTTTTGGGGATGTGGAGGTTCATTGTGATGTTCATAAAAACCCACTGTAGGTTCCTGTTGTAGGCCCTTCTGGGTCCCCCCCCATTCAATATTTTTCTCCCATCTAGGCCCTGCTTGTGAATGTGCTTTGTTTCATTCAGGTTTTCTCATCAAAACTTTGTATGCATTTCTCTTCAGTCCCATGTATTGCTACACATCCCATCCACCTTTCTCTTATTGATTTAGTAGCCTTAGTAACACCATTCACTTTTTAAATAAATTGTTATGAACCTGGAGATCACTAAATTTGTAAAATGGAAATTTTGGCTTGAGGTTTGACGTTGTTACGGACTTATTGCCGAGGATTCAGGTCTTCTGGGGTGTTATGCCATGTCAGCTGATAAACAGTTACGGATGTTTGAAAAGAATAAAGGGCCATTTACTTCATTGTCCATGGACTGCTTGACAGTGAAGATGGGGGCACTACACTACTATTTAACAGTTGACGTGGCATGCTGTTCCAGAAGCTTTAATCTTCGGACGTTTTGACCTTGCTGGAGACAATACTGAACTCCAATGCAGAGTAACATCCTTGGTCTTTCACCAGCATACATCGTGGCTGTTGATAATACCGTATTTACCAGAATGCAAAAGACCCTAAGACGACTCTGCAAAAATACACGTTTGCCAAAGGAAAATATATTTATCCAAATCTAAGATGAACCCCACAAATAAAATATGTGCCAAGAAATTCTGTTTTTCTATTAATTGCATACACTTAATACACAAAGCATGTCGGATTCTATCTACCTTTACCAATCAGTGTAACTGTCTCCCTTTTTCAGTCAGTGCCTTCATCTTCCTCGCACTCACTCCTAACATTCCCATCCTCATCACTGCCATTACACAACACACCATCATCAGTTTCATCCACTGCATTGGATATACAGCACCTCTTAACACCCTTCACTGTCACTTGTGATGAGATGTGCTGCCATGCTGTTGTGATCCACAGTGACTAAATACTACATTTATATTGCTTGGTTTATAAACACACTTGAACATATGAAGATGCACAGTTTTCTCCACAGATAGTGTTAAGAATTTAAATACGTATGTTCTGAATTTTTGTGTCATGTCTGTGGTTGATCAGTCTGAGTTCATGGCACCTTTAATGGTTCTTAATTTGTGGATTGGTCTAGGTTTTATTTTTAATTGAGTCTTGTAGTTAATTTTTAATTTTTCAATAGCCATTCTCCTGTTACTGACCATTGGACTAAATTTGTTCTCAGGTGCATATTTTAACAAGTTACTGTGCCTGTGGTGCCCACTAGTTGTGAATAACTCAATCTAAGGGGTCCGTCAAGTTAGGTGCTTCTTTGCCTGAAAACATAAACAGAGCTACCTTCAGAAACATAATGCTTCTTAAAAAAATTAGATGATGGGTGAAGATCCCCCTCCAAAGAAAGAAAAAGATTGTGTCAGTTAACTTCTCTCATGCTCTGTTCTCTCTTTTGGATTTCTCAACCCTTGAAGGAGGGACTCATAGGTTGTCCCAAAACATCAGTGTGGAATTACCACTCTACACTGTAATATCTCACCTCAGCACAGACCTCGCATGATTTTGTGATGCAGACCTTGGTTTGGCATGGTCTGATTTGGTAATTCATACATGAACTTAAGACGGCCTCACATATTTAAGCACCAAATTTAAGGGAAAAATCTCCTCTTGCATTCGAGTAAATACAGTATTCTGCACAGAGCAATGAATTGGAAGAAGTACAGGGAAATAATGTGCTGAGACAACAGGCTTTGGAACATTTGTCCTTCTTTACAAAGATATGTAACTCAGCATTCTGTTTGTTTGACAGACACTGAATTTGAACTTTTGTAATGGTATGTGAATGTGAAAACTTCACCCACCAATATCACCATTTTATCATGAACTCCTTTTCCAAAAGAGTACAAAAACCTTACAGGCTCCCTTATGGACAGTTCAAGTACACATTAAGGGCATCAAGGTTTACCACACATACACACATGCATTCATTTTATACACTTTTTACCCCTCTCAAAGGGCTTTTTTCCTATATTCTTCTTTGAATTGTTAATCTTGAATTAAAAAATTTCTCATAGTTAAAAAATTTAAGATTTCGTGCTGGGGAAACAAATTCATCAAATGGCCAATCTCTGCAGTCAGTGTGGTGCTGTTCTGCAACATTTCCCATCCCCAGACTGAGAACAATGCATTGTAGTTCCCTACTTTGTACTAAAACTTAATGTAGCCAGGTGGTTTGAAAACAACATTGGGCATAAGGATTACTGCCTACTGAGTTGTGATGCTGTGTTGGTTGGTAGATAGTTAACAGCATTTCAGAGGGTCGTGCTGCCTTCTGCTTATGGAGTTGAAGATGGAGCCACTCTGAAGATTGAGACAGTGGGTTTCTCCAAATACTGGTGCCTCTCAAACAAACTACACTGCATTACATCCTATAAAACTGTTATTGTATTATGGAAATAAAACAGGAACTGGGCTAAGCATACCTCATATAGAATGGATACCACTGCCATTTAGTAACTGAGGTAGCAGATAGAAATGCAGTGTTCCCATGCTTATATGTATGTAAGTTACATGTTACCTGTAATTAATGACTGATTTTAATTGTAAACAGAAATGCCTGCCAGGAGACTCAGCTGACAGTGGGATGGGCACAATGTCAACAAATATGCATTCACAGGAAATAAGCAGTTTTCAGACTACCAATGAACAGATCTCCAGAGATACTCTACCACCAGCTTGGAAATGTCATCCTACAGGAGTGTACAAAGCTCTAAAGACAGGTGTGCAGCTAGACAATAAGAAAGAGATTATGAGGAATCACACAGCTACAATTGTACCCAGGTAGGATATGAATTGCTGTGTTTATGTTTACAGAAAGACAATACAGATTAATGAATAGTTTTGTCTCATTAGAGGTTGATAAGAACAACAACAACAGCAGCAGCAGCAACAAAAATAAATGTCAAAATTTATACATACAGCACTCTTCTGTTAATCCAACTTCCGCAGGACTAAACATTCACCAAATTATTACATGTCTATACTGACCTAAGTTCTTATGGGTAATTTTCTGTTACTGCTTTTACACTTGAGCTGCACAACTAGTCAGAGGAGTATATCATGAATATCTTCTTCGTCTGTTGGTTCAGAGTTATCAGGGTCCTCTTCTTTGTTTTCTGGAGTCTTTATAGCAGAAAAAGTTGATGGAGGCCACTTTGACTATGTCTCTGAGATCTGTCCCTTTCATTGATGCAGATTTTACTGGTAAAATGCAAAACCTCCAGTTTTGAGACTGTGCTCTTCAAGTACTGGTTTATCAAGATTTCCAAATTATCAGATGTCAAATTAAAGGAATTTGGCTGTATTGTCAAAAGATAAAATTAAGCAGTGTGGATGCAGAATCATGCCATTTGATGTTTTTCTGATCCGCTCCAGTCCGGTCTGTAACGTCCTTACTTCAGTTACCTGTCTGTTTCATATCTGTATCATGATTCAGCCTGACATTTGCCCGTTACAGTTTGGTTGACTAGTGCATTGGGCATTGTTCCTTGTCTTCATTTTATTTTCATTATACAGTTTTGAAAGGGGCACACAGTGGTGCAGTTGGTTGAGGCACTGCGCTACAAGCTGGAAGGTCACAGGTTTGACTCCCAATGGTGTCCTTGGAATTTTTCATTGATATAATCCTTCCAGCTGCACTATGGCCCTGGGGTCGACTCACCCGCTAATAGAAATGAGTACCAGGAATATTCCGTGAGGGGTAAAGGTGGCAGATGCATAGGGCTGACAAACTTACAACCTTCAAGTGCCGAATGTCATGAAATCTTTGAGCCTCAGCCTCCTGGAACCATCAGGGCTTGTCCAAGCCTGTACAGGGATTGCTTTACCTGTTTACAGTTTTGAAAACTGAGTCTGTTATTTTGCGATTTGAGGTTCTTACAGCACTGTCGATGAAGATAAGTCTGCTAATATGTTAATGCCATGTTGACAGGTAAATATAGGCAATTGATGTTTTCTGTGGTTGTGATGTACGTGAATTTGATTTTACACGGTTTATTAATTTAGGTGTGTTCCTGTTTCACATGGTCCAAAACTTTACATTCACGTGGTATGATACAAGGCCTCAAAACACAGTGCAAGAAATTCTTGCATCTCTGTTGATAGCATATGAGCTGTGTGAAAAAACAACTCATTGCCAACTGTTCACAACAAATGCAGGCATCTTGTCATGAGTCACTTTCCACTGGAATGGGCCTCTGTTTCCACTTTACTCTGTACATAAAGAGGCCTTAAAATTGAGGTAGCAATGAATGTACTAAGAAGATGCAAGACAGAAGAAAGAACTGAGATCTGCACTCTACTGGGAAATTTCTGGTAATTCTTCACCGACATTTCAGGACAACCTGTCTGTCCTGAAACTTTGGTAATTAATTACCACTATACACTGCGTGATAAATGCTGATAAGACTAAGTATGTGGTCTTGTCTCAAGATCAGAATGCAGGATGAAGTCACAATGTAAAGACTGATAATAGTTCCTTTTAAAGGGTGGAAAAGTTCAAATATTTAGGAACAACCTTAAGAACTCAAAATTCTATTCAGGAAGAAATTAAGAGGAAATTGAAATCAGGGAATGCTTGCTAACATTCGGTGCAGAATCATTTGTCTTCCAGTTTGCTATCCAAAAATTTAAAGATTAAAGATATACAGAACTGTAATTTTTGTCTGTTGTATGTGGGTGTGCAACTTGGTGACTCACATTAAGGGAGGAATGTAGACTGAGGGTGTTTGAGAATAGGGTACGGGTCTAAGAGGGACAAGGTAACATAGGAATGGGGAAAACTACATAGTGAGGAACTTAATGATCTATACTCCTCACCCAATATTGTGCAGGTGACAAAATCGAGAAGAAAGAGATGGAAGGGGAATGTAGCGCGTATGGGGCAGAGGAGAGGTTATTACAGGGTTTTGGTGGGGAAACCTGAGGGAAAGAGACCACTTGGGACACCCAAGCATAGATGAGAGGATAATATTAAGATGGATCTTCAGGATGTGGGAGTATGGGCTGGATCGGGCTGTCTGAGGATAGGGACAGGTGGTGGGCACTTGTGAGTGTGGTAGTGAACCTTCAGGTTCCATAAAATGCAGGGAATTTCTTGCCTAGCTGAAAACTGGTTAGCTTCTCAAGAAGGACTCTGCTCCATGGAGTAGATAATTAAGTATACACTGCGTGGTTTCCCAGAAGAGCACAGATCTTTGCGTAGGAAGCCTGAAATCATGCATAGTGCACCTATGTGGGGAAGCTTCTTTTTGGGTTATTTGAACCATGAAGACGGGTCCAGTATATTGTCCTGAAACATCAGTAAATAATTACTACTATACGCTGTGTAATTTCCCGTAAGAGGGCAGATCTCATCTACTTTGTGGTGCAAGTCTGAAATCACGCATAGAAGAAAGAACTGTTGATATTGGTTATGCACTTGGACTGAATGAATTGACATATTTTACAATTTGAGTCAGCTGCTAAGACAGAAATGACTGTAAAAAGTTACTTCTCCCTATATGGCATACACATGAAGTACCAGATTGAGCATTATACGAGTAAAGTATGCATGTCAGCATGCATAGAGTTATAGCAAAGGTACATAGCATTTACAGTGCAGGTAATTTAGTAGCAGAAGAGGGTGGTGAGACAGAGGAATGCATGGCACATTGTTGTTAGTATGCAAACGTCAAGAAGTGTAACTGTTTTCATAAAATTGAGATAGCTGGAAAGGCTGCCTCTGTCAATATTAATTCTGCTGAAGGTTTCACCAAAATGTTTCAGAAGATTTCTGAGGGAGGAGGATATTTTCCAAAGCAGATTTATGGTGTGGCTGAGACATGGCTATTTTAGAAAAGAATGCTCTTGCAAATGTATGCTTTTCAAGAAGAGAGATCAGACTGTGGATTTAAAGCTGCCAAGGACTGACTCCCTCTTATTTTAATGGGCAACACTGAAGGGGGTTACAAAATGAAGCCATCAAGTGGTTTAGCATTGCAAAAATCCCTGGACATTGAAGTGCTTTGTGAAGGATTGTTTGCCTGTTTGTTGGTACTCTTATCCCAAGAGTTGTATAACAAACCTAATCTTCTCAACTTATTTTACTTCTGAGCATGTGTGAGAATTGAAGCTGTACTGCCAGAAGGAAATGTAAATTTTAATATTCTTCTTACTGACATTGCCTGTGGCTACTCACAGGCACAAGAGGACCTTGGTAGCAGCAACTCATTTCTTTTCTCAAACATGGCATTGCTAATCCAGCCAATGATGCAGGGGGTTTTTACCACATTGAAGGCTTATTACATAAATGTGTGACAGGCTTCTGAAAGGAACTGAAAATTATAAGATGACAATCAAAAGCATCTGGAGGGCATTAACAATCAGGGATGCCATAATGCAATTGCTGATGCATGGAGAGAAGTCATGAGTGGCTCTGTGAATGGAGTGTGGTGAAAGCTATGCTCTCAGTACATGCATTAATTCTGTGGCTTCAACACTGAAGAAAGGTTGTCCCAGTCACATTTGGATGTTGTGAAGCTTGGAGAGTCACTTGACAGTAAAGAGGTTTAAGAAGGTCATGTGGGAGAAAAGCTGGAATCTCATAAAGAGCTCCTGTCAAATGAATATCTTCTCAAGCTCAAAAAGCAAGGAGAAGAGAAAGAGCAAGAAGAACTTGAGGTAGTGCTTCCCTTATTTGCAGAAGTTTAGAGGAAATTTTGCACTAGCTTGACCTTGCCCTCAGCATAGCAAGGGTGAATAATCCTGATTTGGAACACAGTTCAAAGAGTGCTTGAAATGTGCAAGCAGCCATCATCTGTTACACCATAATGTACAAGGAGAAGATGGGAAAGTTGACCATGGAATGGTTCGTCACAAAACGAATCCTCACCTCAGCCAAACTAGTCATTCTTCCCCACCAACATCACCGTGAGTGTCATCCAAACTGGATGACCCTTTCGCCCAATAACTTCTTCACTCACCTCACCCTTCCACCAACTCCAGTAAGCTTTTCTCATGCAGCAGGAAATGTGTTTTCCTTAGTATGTATTGCTCAGAAACCTGTTGACGACAGAATTAAATCCCTCTGAGCAACACTGCCTGCTGGAATTTTTGACTGGGGATTTTAAATTTTAATGCTTACTCTAAATCTAAATCAATGATGTAACTGCTTATGAATTTCCAGCTATTCGAGTGTGCCCAAGGCGTTTTTAGTACATTGACGGCAGTGTGTTCCTTTCACTACCTCACAACCCCTACAGATTTCCCCAGCACTACACGAGGTGGGTCTGTGAGCCCTCCTGTAGCTGTAAACATCGATAATTTTGGATATCTCTAATTTTTGAGCATTACTTTTGTCTGAATTATATGGTACAGTACGCCACTGAAAACCTTTCTGGTCATGAAAGAGTTTTTGCTTCACAGGCCAGTGTTGATATTTCAACCAACAGTGAACTCCAGAGAGAGCGATAATCAAAGCAAGCAGTGTAAGAACCATATTAGTCAGCTGGGAAAATTGCACAGTTACTAAGTGTCTACGTATATCGGTGGTTGTGGAGGGGTTTAGGAGGTGGAGGGGTACATTCTGGCTCCTGAATGAAAGCCTGACCTTCAAGGATCCTGAAGCATAGCAAGCCACAGCAGTTAACCAAATAGGAGTGAACAAAATTCCTCCAAACTTGGATACACTGTCTGTGACATATATATAAGTAGTTTGGCTATTTAAAGGGCTCACTGCGTGATGTATTTATAAGTTGTTCAGCGTTAGAGGGTTAGGTTTGTTTATTTTGTGCTCTAAATTATTGTATTATACTGTTTATAGTGTATTCTCTACTCATCTTCTTCTTCTGGCCTTACAGTTTGTAGTGCACCTTAGCCTCTTCTTAGAAACTTCTCAACAGAATATATTTTTTTATGGGGTGGGGTTCAGAACCCCATGTCCAACCCCCAACCTGGAGTGTCCCTTTTTGTCTGGGTCATCACCTTTGACTTGTCTGGCTTGGAAGGCCCTATCAGTAGCTTTGCTACCGCTGGCATAGCTCTCAGAATCATTTGACCATGCGGGCCCCACCACTACATCAAAGGGATACCTTTGGCGGGGTATGCTGTATTACAATTTGAAATCTCACTAATGTTCATAGGCCAAGACTGGAATGTATGCCCCATGACATGGACATTTCAGATCATGAGGGAAAACTCTTCCCATTTTACATGAATTTGATCTGTGTGATAATTTTTAGGAATGCGTTAAGTGTGTAAGTTGACAGATGCCTGTAGTTACTGATATTTTGGAAGATCATACCGGTTCCGTCTTCAGAGAACTACTTGACTGCATGACTCTGAAGGTAGAAGCACTGTGCCCCTCCTACATGTCTGTAACTGTTTACCAGTGAATGTGGCATCACATCCAAGAATGTTTTGAATCTGGTTCTGTTTTTATCTTCAGATGGAAAATGATGGGGAGGAGAAGAATTGTGTTCTGGTTTTGCCAGTTGAATGTGTCATATTATCAGTGGACTCTGTCTTCACATTTCAAGGAGACTCTTTACTTAGAGAGTTTACTCCAAATTTTAAGTACTCCTTCCATTCTGCTTTTTAATTGTTCCATTTTTTACTTAATGTCAATAGCCTTGCAATACTATGAAAGTAATGAATCACTGGAGAGTCATGATTTCAGGTTTCCGCTGCAGTGTAAATGAGATCTTTCATCTTCTGGGATGTTATGCTGCGTACCGTCCCAGAAGAGTGAAGGTTCCCCTTGAGAGTTTCTTTTAATTATTTTCATCTTCACTGTTCTGTTGTTATTTCCAAACATTTTCAGCTTCTTTTTGTCTCTTGAAGTAAAATGGCACATATTAGATTACATTGTTGATTTTATGTAAGTTACAATTTAATTTACAGTTTATTTATAATTGTGAAGTAATTCATTTTTGTCTTATAGACCAGAAGAAAAGTTTCATGGCACACATTCTTCAGGAAAATTAAAAAGACCAGAGTATCATCATGCCCGATTTAATCATTCATCTTCAAATGGTGATGAGAGTAATTTTGCATTGTTACCAACCCTTCCATCAGTGCATATGTCAAATCTTCAGTGTTCCCAATCTCTTTTACATATTGAAGATAAGGGAAATTCTGTGTTTCAAGCAGAAAATCCTAGCTGTCCAAATGAAGGCACTGTTACTGTCACTAACAGAGGAGATAAATGCTTTGATGGTGGCTGTAGTTGCTGTGTAGTTGGTGGAAAGAGAGCTGTGCCTTCAGATTCAATACTTGGGAATAAGCCTAATGTTGACAGTTCACATCATGAGGACTGTCACAGTTGCACATCACATCACACTCAGTGCTCGTATAAACAGATCTGTAGAAAGTGCTCTGATGTTGAAGGGAGAAAGGCACAGGAAGCACACACAGAAACATGCAGCCATCAGACATCTGACAGCTGTCAAAGTGGTGTCTTAAGTGCCCGTGTTTGTCAGAACCATGTGACAGGACTTAACAAAGAAGAAGAGGACCATGTTAAGGTACTTCAAAACAGTGAAGCATCGAAAAACTGTTTAATTAGGACGCCTTCTGCTGAAAATGTAGCAAGAAACAACATGAACTGTCACAGAAGTAATTGCAACTGTAGTGTTGAATCATTTTCTTCGACAAAAATGATGTTGCATGCTGCAAATTCTGAACAGTGTCAGAAATGTTCACAACCAGGCATCTGTAGAAAAATCTGCGAACATTATAAGGATGCTGACACAGTAAATGTAAAACATTTTACTTCTGTAAAGTGTAATGCTCATGATGATGATAAAGGCCAGGACTGCAAACCTAGATACTGCTTACACCATACTTGTTCTTTGGATAATCCCCCTCTGCTGCAGCATTCTGTAGAAGAACATCAGCAGGGATCACATTCACACCCACTTTTACACATCTCTGGGTGCCATAGAAGTGTAAGTGATACAAATGTGTTTGGGGTTGGCAGCAATGAAGTTTTTAAGAAGCATGGTGTGGAGTGTAGGAAACAAGTGGAGTCTGCAAGGACTGTTAGAGGGACTGGTGAAGTTAAGACTAATACACAATGTGTGACCCATTCTCCTTTGAGCTCTTTGAGATTACAGCCCACACGGCATCGCACAAAAGGTGTCATCTGCAGTATTCTTGAGTCTGGTGAAGTCTGCATCGAATTTTTGAGGAAAAGAAATGGAAGCCGAGAGGAGAAAGTTGTGAATGTCTGCAGAATATCTGGTGATGGCCTCAGGGTAAGAACCATTAAATTTTATATCTGACATTATAACATGAAGTTCTAAACACTACCAGAGCTAACACCTGAGACAGCTTAAACCTATAATTTTATTTTATACTGGTGTATTATCCCAGGTACTGAGCAGAAAACATGACGCTAATGTTCTGTGTTATGTGTGTGCAGGTTTTTCATGGTTTTACTCGGTGTTAGTGATCCCACTTTGTTCAGTGCTTGAACACCATCGTAGATGCAATTAACTTCCCTTTTTATGATCGTCATCATCAATATACCAGCTTCTTGAGTGCTCCACAGGTCCATACTGAGGCCACAGAAAGAAGTTCCGTTAATATAGAGCCTCCACATCTCCCCCAACTGAAATGCTTCCTTGTTCAGTATGTGTTCCTATATTCTCCCCAAACTGTCTAGCCATTCTTCACAGAAATGTTGATAGTAATAACATTTGCTAGTGGAAAGCACTTGGACATAGGAGGAGATGGAAAGGAAATACATTAGTAGGCTGAAAGGCTGAATGGTTGCGTGCTGTTATTCCAACCATCCATGGTATATCTGTCTGTGGCCTTATCCTACATAGATGGATGGATGGATGGATTGATAGATGAATAGATAAATGGATGTATAGATGGATAAGATAAGACATATACCAGCTTCATTGTTATTATTCTTGATAACATGACAATTTCTGTGTGCGGTTGTGAAAGACCTATTGTTGTAGTTAGTGATGCTTTGTTATTTTTTAGAGTTCTTTTGCACAAAGTGCATAAGGAAATATGTTAGTGTATGCACATTTAATTTCTGAAACAATCAAAGAGATGTAAACTAAGTTTGATATTAGTAGTCTAAAACAAAAATTTTCATGGGTGTTTAATTTTTGGAGCATAGTGTCCATCATAACTTACATTTGCTATGAAGCCCAGACTGACTTCCTGAGTGCCTAAATTTCTATTTTGTTAATACTTAACACATTTCATTGTGGTCATGACTAAATTCCGTATTTAAATCCCATGCCTCGCATCTGAGCTACCATTACAGTCATTTGTAACACAATGTCATTTAAACACCTTCTGCTGCTGTAACCACTCCTATCATCTCAAGGTCATGGTCAGGTTTAGGAGGATGTTTTGGCACCAATAAAAATAAGAAATTATGAATTTTTTCCTGCCCCTATGTCCCAGGAAGTTTACTGCATGTAAAACAAATAGTGGCTCCGTCCATATGTCAGGTTTGTCATTGTTCCCTTACATAATTTTAGCCATTAGCAACCATATATTCAGGTAGGAAAGGTTCAACACTGGAGGAAACCATAGTAGAATTTCATTAAGATTCATTGTCAGATATATCTGATCTTGAAATGAGTGATACTGAAACAATTGACACTAATTACCGACCACTAGTTCATGTAAAAGTTAACAGTCTTGTCTAGTGTACAGTAGTGATGGTGAACTTTCAAGTACACACACAAGTGACAGTGAGATAATGGAACAGTCTGACACTGCGCCAGTTGACAGATAGAGTAGAATTGATAAAATCCCAAAAGTAGAAACATTTTTAGGAAACACGGGATCAGATATGTTATAAATGATGCTTCAGATATAACGCGAGTTAATAGTGCTGTGATTGGAGATGACATTGTTCAACTTTGCATCAAGTAGTCAACAGTGCATCATTGGCAGAATGCAGACAAATGAAGATTTCACAAATTCCTGAAAATGAAGTTACATTACCATGGCAGAAATGAAAGAATTCTTAGGGCTGATAACTTCTGATGGGCTAAGTTATGAAACATAATGTGACAGACTGCTGGTGTCTGGCTCCTACAATAAGTACACCAATATTTTCTCAAACAGTGAGTCATAGCCATTGCTAGGCAATATGTGTAAGCTTGAAATTCCAGTGATAACAGCCAACTAAAACATGATTCGTGTAGCATACAGAGCACTGGGGAAGAGATTGAATGAAACAGACATGTTAGCGTTAGAAAATACTTAGGTGTTCATTATCATGTACAACCAGTGTAGTTTTGGGAATAGTGTGAATATGGCAGGAAATCTGTGACAACACAGAATAAGAGTATGTGGCACACTGAGGCATAACATAGACATTCTGAAACATTTGAAAGAGGCAGCAGAGCTGATGGGATGATAGTCACCTCTTCGAAGTATGGAAGGACAAGAGACTAGTGCCAATGAAGAGTACAGTACACAGTTCAGAACTTTTGACCACTGGAAAAAAAGAAACAAATGTATTAACTAATGCTGTGGAGCAGAGTCTTTTTTGAGAAACTTATATTTCCTCAGCTAGTCAGGATATTGTGCACATTTCATGCAATCTGAAGTTTCGTCACTGTGTTCACAAGAGCCTGCCACTTGTCCCTGTCCTGAACCAGATAAATCCATTCCATTCATCCTCATCCTATTTCTAGAAAACCCATTTCAGTATTTTCCTCCCATCTACACCATTGTCTTCCAAGTGGTTTCTTTCCCTCAGGTTTCACCACCAAAACACTGCATGCACCTCTTCCCATATGTGCCACACGCTCAACCCATCATTCCTGATTTGATCACCAATTTAAAATTTGGCAAGGAGTACAGATCATGAAGCTGCTCATTATGTTATTTCCCCCAGTACCCTATTATCTCATGCATCTTAGACCCAAAAATTCTTCGTCAGCACCTTGTTGTCGATCACCCTTAGCCTGTGTTTCTTAATGTGAGATACCCCATTTCACACCAGTAAAAACAATGGGCAAAATTATAGTTCTGTATTGTAATCTTTATATTTTTGAATAGTAAACTAGGAGATGAAAGATTCAGGACTGCATGGTAAAGAGCAGTCCCTGAGCTCAATAAGCTTTTAATTTCTTCATACTGCAATTTTTGTTTGTTAGGATTGTTCCCAAATATTTGAACTTGCCACACTTTGCAAGGATTTATTACCTACCTTTAGGTTATGATTTTATCCTGCATGTTATTCATGAGACATGGATGTATACTTCATTTTCATAGCACTTAACTCCATGTCAAATCCTTACTGGTGACTAATAAAGCTTCTGTGTTTTCCTTTTTAGTGTATATTCTTTCATCCAATAAATTAACATCGGCATATACCAGAGCCTGATGTGTACCATTAAGTTATAACCTTCCTAATGGTGTATTGTGAAGCAAACATGAAAAACAATGGCAGTGAAGCATATTTTTATGTTTCAGACCATTCGTAACAGAAAATGTATGAGACAAATATTTCCCTGTCCAGGTTTACTACAGGTTTTATTTAAACACTTTTTATTAATTTAACTAGTTTTGCAGATATACCAAACCCAGTGAGAATGTTATACAAAACCTCTCTCTTAATGGAATTATGGGATTTCTTGAAGTCTTTAACTAGCTGATGCACTGCTGCATTATATTGCCATTTTTTGTAAGTATATCTTGAATGCAAGTAGTTAATCTGTTATGTCAAAGTCCACACTGATGATACCCAACAATTTTGTCCGTGTATGGAGTTAATGTAGACAGAATGATTTTAGCTAAAAATGTTGTATGTGGTTCATAAGAGTGATATGCGTGGATAATTAATATTATCTATTTTATCTGCCTTTTTATAAATTGGTACAGTGATTGACTCCTTTGATTGCTGAGGCTGGGTAGAGTTAGTAAGTATGAATCTCAGAACACGCTGTTCTACCTCCTGCTTGAATTAGTTCTGCTGGAATTTGATCACTACCTGGTGATATGCATACATCTTTTCAGTTTTTCAATAGCAATCTCAACCTCAAGGAGACTGGGCTCAACTGTATGTATTTCAGTCTGTCTAACATCATTAATGCAAAGTACATTCAATAACTGACAGTAGTGTTTCTTCTGCCTATTCAAAGTACTGTACAATTTTGCAAGCTGATCACCTTTCTCTTCCTTTAGTAAGGTTAGTTCTAGGTTGGTAACGCTTCTTAAATTCATTGATACCTGAATGCATGTCTCTGATATTCTTGTTTGTACTGTCTGTTTGAAGTATATTAATTTTATGTTTTAAATATCCCAACCTGAAAACTCCACTAGTTTCATCTCTTACATTACTCAGTTTATCTGAATTAATTTGCCTTGTATCCTGTAATCACTGTAAATGACAAAGAAAGGAGAGTTTCGAAGGTCATGACAGTTTTCATATAAGAAGTTGAAATTTATTACGCTACGTTATACAAAGATTGTTGTTATTGACGATACTGTTTATCTCTGTGAAATTGTACCACAGGAGTATGTCACACTTAAAAATATACTGTAATTTAGCCTATTTCCTTTGATTTGCAAATTCTGAATATTTTTCATCAAACAATTTTTAATGCCGCTTACATTCAATCCTATGTAGGCAGCCTTACCACAGATTTTTATGCTGTCTGTAATATACCGTTTCATGACTTCCACCTCATTTACCTTCTTGAGACTGAATCTCTGCATGTGAGACTTCTGAGGATTGCAGTCGCCAGATAGTTGAACACTATCAGAGTCAACTCCACCATAGTATTGGACAGAAGTATTCTTTAATACTATTTCCTGTCTGTCAAGGTGTAATCAATCTGATGGTGAGTCTTCCCATCAGGAAAGTCTGGTTGTATTTATGAAAGTTTCAGTGCAGTAACATTGTGCTCTTAACAACTAGATTTTGTGATGTGGCAAAGTTTACTGCTCAGACACCTTTGTCATTATTATTTTATGTAAACGCTCATTCCTGATTGTTGGCTTGAATATATCTTTCCTCCCCAATTTTGCATTAAAATCCCCTAACAAAATTCTCATGTTGTACTTATTTAAGTGTTTGAGCACCTACTCTAATTCCTCTTAAGAACTGTGCTTTGAGTTATCACTTTTATCCTTGGTTTGTGGATGAGGCTCCAGAACAATAATATCACACCAGTGACCTCTCAGTACTGTATGTGATTTCATGTTACCAACAAGCTGTATTGTCTGAACTACTGATACGATTCTTTGATTTGCTGAAAGTTCCAAATTAATGATTTCCATTTCCCATAGACAAATGTATAATCCTCTGCTCAGTCGGTGCCTCCCTTGTACCATCTAGCCTCTGTCCCGCTAAATCTAATCTATACTTCACTAATTGTCTTAAGTGACCTTGACATATACAGGCTCCTCACGTTCCATGTTCCAAATCGTATGTCAGGTTTTCCATTGCTTATGACATTGCGAAGGATATGTCAAGTCTGAGGCACTTGAGTACAATTTATAACATGTTCAGTTTTTATGGTGAGGATTTGTTAGCCCCATGCCCTACCCTTAAACTCAAGGACCACCTTTGTCAGCTGTCTGCAACCGATTATGTAATACATATGGAAATACCCTCCAAATTTGGAGGCTATCTCCTCCATCTGCTGCTTGAGGACACACCATACTGTGGTGTCAGGGACCCACTTAACATGGCACGTGAAGACATAAATGTACCAAGTGTGCAGTAGAATATAACCAGTACATAAAAGGTGTACATCATGCAGATCAGTAACTCCTGTGCCAAAAAAACACTGAAATGGTCCAAAAACCTATTGTTGTTTCTCCTAAATTATGACTTCTTTAATTTGTTTTTTATGTACAAAAATAAATCCGTGTGCAGAAAACGCCACTTATATAATGGTGCATCAAATACAACATATATGTATCAGTAAAAACATCTCCTTGCTTAAAAATTTAAATGCCCCTCAAGTGTCCATGGAACTGGGGTATGTATTTAAAAGAAGACACCTGTCTGGGATGTCTTAATGAAACTGGAGGGAAGTTCATATTTAACACTGTGCTGAGACTCTGTATTGCTGTTATTGGTCATTGTTGCTTTGCAACACGTGGCTTTGTCTGCAGTAACAGATTTATGTATACTGCAAACAGTCATTAAGATAATGAAATAAGCATAAAGGCTGCATTTTAAAATGCATGTCCTCCACACTAGAGTATGTATTTTCCACTCTTGTTATAACCTTGAAATCATAGTTACATGGTTGGTAAAAAGTGATCTGTGTTTAATGTAATATACATAATGTTTGAATTTTGTTGTCAGTTTGAGCTTTGTGTAAAGAAGAGTGTGATTGAGAAGACTTAAGTATATGTGTCTTGAAACATTAAAGGCTTGTCCAGGTTATTTATTTGGACTTTATACATTATTTTAGTTTGAGAAGTAAAAGCATGTTTCAGTTTTTGGGGTGAACAGGATATGAAGAGATTCCTATGCTGTTTGGACTATGGGCAGAACTATTGTCATACCCTGAACACTAGAGGTAATAGTGTTGGGTCCCAGTAGCACAAAAATCTTTTCATATTCTCTTCACCTGATCACAGAAATTGATGTCATATTCTAAATTTAGCTTTTTTAAAAAATTGGTTGATTCTTATTTAAGATGGACCCACACAGATAATGTATAATTTTTCTCAGTTTGAATGTTTCTGCATATAAGACGTGAACATTTGGTCCATACATCACATTGGAGCCTCATTTTAGGATTTGTGCTCACAACTACATGTTGCTTCTTCTTCATCATTAGGGTCTGTAGCTAATGCCATGGATATACCGCAGCCTTTAAGGCTTATTGTACTACCCTATCCCCCCCTCTTTTTAGACTTCCCACTTCTGCTGCCAGGTGCCTCCATGTCCGTAACGATGCAAGAGATACTAGCAGCAAAAGGTGAAACTGTGTGGGCGAGAAAGTTCTGGTAATTTTGCCTAAATGACGACTTCCACGCCATTTAGGGATCTTTTACATGCCACAAATCTACGACATGGGACCAATGGCTTTACTTCCCCTCCGAAGGAAGGCGTGCTGAGGATTTTTTCGTCCTGAAAAATCCTTATGGCTTCTGCCGGGTTTGAACCCGCGAACTCGGGTACTTAAAGGCAGCACACTACCTCTAGACCACCAAAGCTGCTCATGTGTTTGTTGCTTAATAATGCCATGGAAGTGAAGCAGTGTTAGAGTCAGTTGTGAACTATTGCAGCTGTGTACTGTCAGTTCTGAAGTTTAGCATGCATGTGAGTGGTCAAAGATCCCATTGCAGGAGCCATTTACATATAAGCATTCATCCAACTCAGTGTTGTTATTGTGTGATCATAAATCCTGATCATCATACACCACACAGCTATCAAAGGCTATGTTACATTTTCTAGCATATTTATTTTTCAAAGTCTGCTGACTGAGGAATGGATTCGTAGATTGTATTATGGAGTGAAACCCTAATTTTAGTTTATTTTTCATTTTTTATTTTCTCTACGGTAAATATAAAAGTATAAATATTAATTGGAGTGAAAGAAGACATCATAGGATTTAACCCTTTCCCCGTTCAATTTAAATCGCTAGTGCCTGGGCAGAAGAGCCGAGTTTTTTCACGGGACATTTAAATTTACGTACTAAACCAGAAACGCTTTAGAGCGTTTAGAGGGGGAGG
>Ga0123357_10002657_pt1 | contig 20111 bp, 15 predicted proteins | sample TergutEmb28metaG_FD_89873 | JGI IMG/M metagenome (GOLD analysis project Ga0123357, IMG submission 89873) | Embiratermes neotenicus P4 segment gut microbial communities from Petit-Saut dam, French Guiana - Emb289 P4 | ecosystem: Host-associated > Arthropoda: Insects > Digestive system > Gut ... | reverse complement strand
TATAGGCTCAACATGTTTCGGGCACTACTATGCCCATCATCAGGAGCTCGCGACTAACCTCACCTAACCTGCAGCCTACAGCAAACCAAGAACGAAACGACCAATGTGGTAATCAACATTATAGTCGCGAGTTCCTGATGATGGGCATAGTAGTGCCCGAAACATGTTGAGCCTATAAGAAGTACAATAAAATAATAAGTGACATCTAGTTGGTTCTTATTTTTCAGTTAATATCCAGCTATTTGCCCGACTGGATTGAAGAAAATCACAATACACCTCAGGCACTACAGTCGCTGTACCAATTAACGTCGAACCGGGCGCCTCCGAATACAAATCTAGAACATTTCAGTTGCTGTTCCAATCTTCTTGGTACCTGATTGTTTATTTTTAGCTACTATTATTCTAATTATAGGTTAATATTGACGAACATGGACTGCTCGCTCATTGAAACCGTATTTTGCAGTGAGCAATCGGCGTCTAACCTATCTACCTCACGACCCCTTACGTTCATACTGATTAAAATGTATGCATGGAACGTGTAGTGTTCCAGTTTTCACAGCTTCTTCGGTGCATTATACCACAAGCTGTAAACACAGTCTAGTGTTCATGAGGATGGGCGAAATTATCGCCCGAAACATGTTGAGCTGATTGAAATTACTAATATACTGTTATTGCTGCATCTAGTTGGTTATTTATACTATTGTATCAGTGATGCACGCTCACACAAACATCAAATCTGTTTCATAGATTCCATCAACATGACATTGTCTTAATCCAAAGGGGAATAAATGAATCATAACTGTGAAGATAATATTAAAAAAAAGATAGTGTGAAAAGATTGGCGACGTGTGAGAGAACTGTTGAACCTATGAACTCTATGCCGACTAGTTATTTCTTAAAGAGATCAATAACCGTGGAATGTTCGGTGGAAATCCCGTAGCGTGATCTTTAATGCATGACGAAGAGCAGCAAAACACTGACCTACACTACGGACAAAAGTTGGTAAAGTTTCCTACCAGTCACGGCTTTTCCCGAATTTGTACTGAATGTAGTCTTCAGTTCCTTCGAATCGTGTTTATCTAATCCATGTCAAATATACACATTGCGTCTACTAAGTTTTAGGACTGGCTTTATAAAAAATATTTGCGTGAAAGAAATGACACTTTTTTGTTTAGTTTTCGACACAGATCCCTTGTAACTGTACACACAGATTTGCACGTCATACAGCTTCTGGATGTCTTTGTAGAAGTCGTCCTTTGCAGTTGTGTTTAATGTACTTGTCACGGCTGTCTGGATGTCCGAAATCGAGTCAAAGTGGCGCCCCTTCAAGTGGGATTTCATTTTTGAGAACAAAAAGTAATCAGCAGGTGCTAAATCTGGCGAATACGGAGGGTGGTCAAGCACAGTCACGTTTCGTTGGGCCAAAAACTGCTTGATGATTGTTGCGTTGTGGGACGGGGGAGTTCGTGCGCAGGAACCGGTCACCAGATTCACATATGTCCGGTCTAACACGTCGAAGTGATAACAGTTCACTCCGGACTGCATTATTATTTTATTTTACGTTTTGCACTGTGGATTAACCTTGCTTTCGACTAACCGTCGGCTATCTACCACCCTGTTCCTTTTTGCCGGAATCAAGGGATGTAACAAATTAAACCAATACGAAAGACAGACCGTATTTAATTCAAAACCCACAATACTACTTGTATTTAACCACAACTATTATATTGACTGAAGCATCGTGTTCATAATGGCATGGTTAAGAGAAATGACTGATCATTACTGTTTACACTTTGCGGATGATCATGGTGGTGGTGTTAGATGGCTGCTACAAGTCTCAGTTAAAATCTGCTACTCAAAGCTTTACATTATGTTGAAGCAAACTCTTACGCAAAATAACCTGCCACAATTCCATTCCAATAAGACTTAGACCTGCCTCCAAGTTATGAAACAGGACAGCGAATCACTGACCCCACAGGATTATATTTAGATTAACCAGCAAATTCCGATAAATGCTGCCAAAAATTGTAGTCCCATGGTTTCTTCAATAAAACTATACATACGTAATCGAACATGCATTTTTCATGTTTGTCTTCAGGTGTACATGTGATTTTTTTGTGTATCTATGAATCGAATATCTTGTATTCAACGCACATCAACCCATACAAACTCTTGCGTGTCTGGCATACGGCAGCCAAGCCTTCCAGGCTTGCTGTGTGAAGGATTTCAATTGGTACCCTCTGTCCCAACATAAGAAGCATTATACGAACTCCTTAGATGACCGAAATTCATTGAGTAGTAATCTGATTCCCTGCTTCGTATTTTGGAGTTCCCGAGTTCGAATTTTGGAAGCGACATCGACCATCCCTACCCCAGTATTTCAAATATAGAAACTGTATATGTTAGACATATTGTAGCTAACAGATGGCGGCATTGGGTGGGGTGTCTGCCGGTATCTGGCACCACGCACATGTATTTATTTATCTTCTGTACATTAATGAAGGCTTCTACAGTGCAAATAATAGAGAAATATACAGCTTCCTGCCTGACCCTATTTTCCATGTATCACATTTTAGTCACTACCTCCTCAAAATGTAATTAACTTATCTTCCTACAGGCATAACCGAGATAACAGAATTGATTAATGATAGTCTTTTTTACCAACTTGATGCACAAATTCTTTATTTTAATACATTTATTACATTCCTCTACATGTTTCGAGTATTGTTGTGCTCATCTTCAGGAGGACAATTGTATTAGTATAGCATCTGTTATCATCACTCCTTCTTGGATAACAATGAAATAATCCCATTTAATGCTGGACCCTGAACATAGAGTAGCAACCTGTAACAACCCCTTCTACGGTCTACAGGCTGTAGAAGGGGTTGCTACAGGTTTCCAAATTTTGAGAACTCTTATGTTCAGGGTCCAGCATTAAATGGGATTATTTCATTGCTATCCAAGAAGAGGGCAAGTATGGTATTGGCAATCAAATTATTAACAAAATAGAGAAAATTTTTAAGTTTTACTTTATTGTTATTACTTTAGTGCAAATGCGGACAGAGAGAGATTGTTAAGTGTGTGGAGTGAAGAAACATATTGTGTTTGTGATTTACATTAAATGTGTAGAAATACTTTACTTCTGTAGAGGTATGAAAAATGGGTAACAACTATGAAGAGTCATGAATGTTTATCTGTATTAGCATGAGTTGCATGTTTTTATACTGTATATGAATCATAACTGCTATGCATGTTTTATATTGTATATGAATTTCATGAGCTAAATATAACTATAGAAACTTAGTATAAGGTATGGAGAATGTATCCTACACGCATTGTTGTCAAAAGGATGAAATAAACTGAAATTGAAATTGAAGGAGTGTTGATACCAGATGCTGTACTAATACAATTGTCCTCCTGAAGATGAGCACAATAGTGCTCGAAACATGTAGAGGAATGCAATAAATGTATTGAAATAAAGAATTTGTGCATCAAGTTGGTACAAAAGACTATCATATCCGGATGCAGGTCAACAAAACGGAAAAAAAGAATGAAGGGAGTCCAGACAGGGATCGAAGCATAATTTACCTCTACCTAAAATAAAATTAATTTGTTGTGTGAGCGATTAACATATTTCAGCTTTAAAATATTAGCAATTTAATCATGATTAAGGTGTATTTTGTGACCAGATAAGGATTTCTCCCATCACCTAATACTGCCATGGTGTTCACATCAAGAATTATCCTATGGGCTGGACATATAGTACGGTTGATAAAATGCATATTACATTGTGGCTGTTTTTTATGTTCAGTGGTCCGTGCATCGCGTAATATGTGTCAATAATTGTCCAAAAAGATTCAGCAATATACCGTTTATTTATACCTGCAAACTGCTCTACATGTTTCGGGTGGTATCTCCACCCATCAGCAGCAGCTCATAACACTGTATCCACAGTATATGGCATTATTGAGACCGTTACTGCTAGCTGTCGTGAACGTGACTAGACGTGACGTGACAGTGATACGAGCTCCTGATGATGGGTAGAGATAACACCCGAAACATGTACAGCAGTTTGCAGGTATACATAAACTGTATATTGAGTAAAGAGAGACGAACTTGATGTCACTTGCTTTATTATTTCTTTATTTAATGCTCAGCATATTTCGGATGTTAATACATCCGTCCTCAGGAGCTTGCGACTTATTTGTTGAGTTATTTCATGGGCTGTATTGCTCTGGTTCGATGTGTGTTGGTGTTACGTTGTGGTTTGGCTGTGATGGTGTGGTATCCGTATGCAGGTTGAAGCACTACATCCGAAACATTTTGAGCATTAAGTAAAGAAATAAAGCAAGTGACGTCAAGTTGGTCTCTCTTTACTCAACTATCAAGATGATGCACGGTCCAATAAACATAAGAAACTGTATATTGTTGCATCTTGTTGGACACTTATTGACACACATTGCGCTGGTCACTGTTATGCGACAGCAGTACATTGCTACAATATATCGTAGAGAAACTGACTGTCAAAATGTAACCAGAACTGAAATATCGCAGAAAGTGTACCAATGACAGACGTTTGTGAATACTTGGATGGATCTTCAGGTTCCTTGCAAGTATGGAATCACTTTATCACAAAAAGTGAGGCAAAAGTCTGTGAGATATTAAAGTATACAAGTGGCTTAACTGTCCAATGTTCGGAGAAGCGTCCTTGTGCTGTTCACTCCAAATATTCTGAAACAAACAGAGGCAATTTACCGAAACATGCTGCTGCGGATTTCACCAAGTGTTATTACCGACAGAGACTGACACCGTTCTTGCCGGTTAGAAACATCTTTTGCAGACATCCGATGCTTATCGGCGACTGTCGCCCGCCGTCTCCATGGCCCCGTCGTCATCTGTGTATACACGTACGCCATTGTAACAGTCTTTCCCACTGTGTTCATTCAGAGTAGCAAGTCCTTGAAAACCTTGAGAGAAAATCTCGGGCAAATTACCTACTTTGTATTTTTCGAAAAATTAGGTACAGGTGCCCAAGAAAACTAAATACAAGACTCCATACGCAAGTCAAATCATGCTCGGGAATACTCCAAAATTAGCCCCCTTCTACAATTCCAGTCACGGCCAAGAAAAATGCAACCCATGATTTTTGGTACCGCAGCTGTTAGAATATGGGGAAAAATTATTCAACGCAAGATTTTTTTCGACACGTGGAAGCCAGTGGTTACGTTTTTTGTGGTTGCCGCAATTTCTGTCTACCGCTTTCAGAAAATAAATTTGTTCAATTGCTGTACTATCAACACCAGCATACCGTCGAGAGCCGAACTGAATTTTTTAAGCCATATTTTCCCCACCTTTGTATTACGGTCTTTTTCCATTCAAAAATTAGACAACTGTAAGATGTAATACGTGTAACTTAGAAAGAGCAGTGTGGGCATCCGTTTGAATAATGTGTGTATGTTTGAGTAAAGAGAGACAACGTGATGTCACTTGCTTTATTATTTCTTTATTTAATGCTCAACATGTTTCGGATGTTAATACATCCATCCTCAGGAGCTTGCGACTTATTTCTTGAGTTATTTCATGGGTTGTATTGATCTGGTTCGATGTGTGTTGAAACAACTCAAGAAATAAATCGCAAGCTCCTGAGGATGGATGTATTAACATCCGAAACATGTTGAGCATTAAATAAAGAGATAATAAAGCAAGTGACATCAAGCTGGTCTCTCTTTACTCAACTATCAAGATGATGCACGGTCCAATAAACATATGTGTGTATATATCACTTTAGCACGGAGCCAACAAAAATTCAAGGTTCCGGCGCTCCTGTGCTGCATACTGAACACGAGTGAGGGAGCGGTTCGTTTCGCAACATGACAGGCGTGTTATGAAGTGTCGTTACTGGACAGCGGTGAAGGTTTCCAACGACTCCCGCGATTTTACGACCTTATCTTCAATATCAATTCACATTTCCGCTAAAATAAAATACCAAATGAATACAAGTTTTGATCATCGAAATACACAAATGCTGTTTTAATACGTGGTTTCGTAGCTCAACATCAAAATATTCGAGATGAAAACAATGCCTTTCTTAAGACATGCTGAGGAGGGAATTATGATGCTGGCAGGGAATTCGACACCCCGAAGCTGACTGCGAACCGGTATGGAAGGGGTGACGTCCCCTATTGTTTCTTGTGGTTATGAGTCAACCTCACCTGCCGTTTTACCAACACAACAAATACATGCCGCCGCCCCTTCCATCCAATCCCTGCCGCAGAAGTCAAGACACGTCAGTGCATGACGTCATGAGGCGAACGTGAAGAAATTTTTGTGACAGACTGTATTAGCTGATCACGCTTCGCGTCACTTCGGATACGTTCGGCTCTCTTCTATTGCCCCTTGTGTTTTCACAAGGTGTGGGGGAGGCGGAGTGGAAATAAAAAACTGTTTATAACTCACGTCTTCATTCGCTGTAACGAACGAGCAGCGTCCAGTTCTCTCGTTTAAGTCTCCTCGTGTAAACATGCTGTGGGTTCAGCTACTAGTGATAAGTTGTACAGTGCTTGCCGTCAAGGGAAGAGATCCTTCGGAAGTGTTCGCCGTTATCTATGAATGGAACCAACTTGATTTTTTGTGGCCTGATGATACGTATAAGGCTAGATATCTAGATTCTTCGCAGTTTATACCTGAAAATACAACGATCTCTGGTGTAAAAGTCTGGGGCGACAGATTGTATGTCACTTTACCTCGCTGGCGTCGCGGCATCCCTGCGACACTGGCTTCTATCCCGCTCCCCAAACCGGGAAACTACCACAACCCGTCTCCCAAGCTGGAACCGTTCCCTTCGTGGGAGATGCAGCAAGTGGGAAACTGCTCGGCCCTTCAGAATGTGCAAAATATTGAGATAGACCCGACGACCGGATACATGTGGGTCATCGACTCTGGAAGAACTGATACACTATCTCAACGACCTGAAAACAAGTGCCCTCCTAAAATCGTCGTCTTCGACCTCACTTCAGCGGCTTCATCTTCATCGTCTACAGGGTACAATTCGTATTATGATACGGGTTACAGACAAGGAAGCACTGAACGCAGTCAGACGGGTTATTATCAGGGTGGCTACAACCCTGCTGGTGACAACCAGGGTAGGTACGGCTCCCAGGGCGTAAACAATAATGGATACAATCCTACTGGTACCAATACCGACAGATATAGTCCTCAGAATGACAACTATAATGGATACAACCCTCCGAGTGGTAGCCGTGATGGATACAACCCTCCGAGTGGCAGCCATGATGGATACAACCCTCCGAGTGGTAGCCGTGATGGATACAACCCTCCGAGTGGCAGCCGTGATGGATACAACCCTCTGAGTGGCAGCCGTGATGGATACAACCCTCCGAGTGGCAGCCGTGATGGATACAACCCTCAGACTGGCAGCCGTGATGGATACAATCCTGCGAGTGGCAACTATGATAACTACAATAATCCGAGGGGAAACCAAGGTGGATACAACACCCCAGATAACTACCACGGATACAGTACCCCTAGAAGCTTTAACGCTAATAATAAGCCCGCTTTTATTGTGAGGGTAATTACATTTCCTAATACAGTGACCTCTCAAGATACAGACTTGGAAGATATCGTCCTAGACACCGATGGATCCGGTTATACCTACATAAGTGATGCAAGTGACACCGACCCAGGCCTTATCGTTTACAGCTGGAAGGAAAACCGCCCATGGAAAGTCCGAGACCTTAGGTCCATGCAGGCAGATCCAGGGGTTCGGAGCTTGTCTTTCAACGGAGTGTATGTGGATATAAGCTGGAACATCGCTGGCCTCGCCCTGTCTCCCATTTCATACAGCGGGGAAAGACGCCTCTACTACTCACCCCTCAGTAGCTATTCGCTTTTCTCCATCCCTACTTCTGTCTTGAAAGATGAAACCCGTGCGCTAGGCGACGTGTCCGCATATGTGAAAACACATGGTCGTAAGACGTCTATCAGCGAGGGCATGGCTATGGACTCTCGCGGAGTTCTATATTATGGACTTTTGGGTGAAAACGCTATTGCCAAATGGGACACCAATCTGCCCTTTGAGGGAAACCAACAAAAGATCGCTCAAGATAACAATCTACTCCAGTGGCCTGCCAGCTTCGGTTTCGACTCGCAACGAATGAATCTGACTGTCGTTTCGAACAGGCTTCAGAACTTCTTGGCAGGACGAGTTCATCTCAACGAGCCGAACTATAGAATCATTAGTGCATACACCGGCACCAAGTCATACCTGTACCAGCCAACAGGATTCGATTATGGCCCCACCACCTACCGATCCGCCCAATTACCGGAACGCGGCTACAACGATAGGGACTCCATTTATAACACCCAGCACCAACAGGTTACGAGGGGCAGTAGAAGCGCCGCGGGACGGGTAACCCCTGTTTTGTACATGACGGCCGTCCTTCTTGTTGCCAGAATTGCAGTGGCGTAGACACTGACATCGCTCGGCCCAGGTGTAGAAAGGAAGTTGGGATCTCTGAGGTAATGTTAAAAATTCGTGACCCGATATACCACTATGGGAAAATTTGGTTTTTCTCAGAATGCCTGAAAAAGGGAACAAGTTGATTATGATAACATATTTTCCATGGCTGTGGTCTCTATCCTCTACTTGGTACAATTATTTTGAAATGGGCAACCCCCCAGCTCTGAAATCTGGCGTAATTTCCTTTCTGAAACTATCTGATAATGATTTCAATCTTCAGATTTTTTACCACTAACCTCGCAACATGATTAATGTTAAAACTGACCGTTCAGTGTCTCATACAGCAGAGGTATATATGGAGATACAAAAACATCTGTGGGCCACCCGAGGTTTGCTATCACAACTTGTAGAGAGTATCAGTTCTTATAAAACACAGGATAAACGAATACATTCACATATACTTAATGCATGCAGCTGAGTCCTTCTGGAGAGGGCAACAGACACTTAGTTTTTTACTGAATCTTGAGATTCATTATGATGTTCACAGGAAATATCCCAATGACCCCTATACTGAGCCAAATTAATCCAGTCCACATTGCCATGTTTTTTTAAGATCCACTTTAGTATTATCCTCCTTTTGAATCTGCTACATGTCGATTCCATATCTCATGTCCATTTTACACTGCTTTAGATCATCAAAAAGAATTTACCCACAAGTCTGAAGCCCTGCATTACATTTTGCAATAGGCCAGTTTATTTGACCGCATGGGGTTGTTAAGGTCCCCACCCAATCCCATATTTATATGACCATCTCTTGTCTGCCATCCATTATATGTATATATCCCTTACACATACGAAAGGCTGACATTTGCTGTAAACTAAGAAGTGCTGTTTTCTGGAGGTACACAATACCAACTCAAACATACCTTCCATTGACACAAACTGCTTCCATTTCCAATTCCAGTTGGTAATTACCACAAACTCTATTAACATGCATACATACAGAAAAGCAAACATTAGTTGTGTGTGCACACGGATAGATGCAGCATTCCTAAATAAATTTGTGGAAGTTACTGTTTTACATAAGGTGCATCAAGATTTATAAGATTTTGGATATAAATAATGGATATCTCAAAAACAGCATGTTCAATGGTTGTCTATAAATGTGTATCAGAGGAAAACAGCCATCCAAAATCACATGAAACTTTCAAACTTGTATGTCTGTGGTGCTGATTAACTGATTCAGTCTGTGGTTTCCACAGAATAGTGCATATAAGCCAGAATACATTATCCAAGGGTATAATAAAACCACACTAATTATGTGCTGCTTCCTACCACTTAAACACTGGAATGATGGGATCAAACACCACTCTGGGCATGAACGTATGTCTGCATTTTTTCTGTGTTTGTATATCACTGTTAAGTTGATGGGCTGATCCCCAATCCAAGGAGTCCTACCAGACGCCTACAAACAAGATTCAAAAAAACTAAAATGTGGGCCACAATGGCCACAGACAGGCAGGCTATTTACGAAGAATTAAAATATGTCTTCTAATATAACATGATATTTCATATTTACTGCAACACACTGGCAAAACTCACAAACCTTAAGATCCGAGACTCTCACAGCAGCGTTGACAAATATTCAGTTATTTATCAGTCCTCGCAGCATAAACATCCCAAAGACTTGAATATTAATCACCAAGTACACCCCCCAAGTAACTGTCTGGTGTTAGAAAGTAAAAGTGCAACACATCAAGCCAAAGAAGAAGGCCTTGACAAGAGCCACTTCAGTCAAATTCCTACTTACCATGAATGACTACCTTAACACGATCTTTAGCATAATACCTCTTATTCCTGATATTTCAAAGTCTTCCCAAGAGTTCTGACCATCAGGAATCAGTAGACATTTGTTTCCATTCTATACATCCAGCCAATTATAATTTTTAAAAACTGCTGAATTAAGATAGGGCAAGCAAACTGCTGGATTAGGTCCTTTTACACTAGAGATTATTCAAAATGCATGAAACAGCAGGATATTTAGTTCTCCTAGCTGAACATAAATTACTTAAATCCTGCATTCATGTGACACATCATGAACACTTGACTCACTCCCATGAAACACAGGTTATATCATCACAAAACTCATTATGACCTGTTTTGCTCATGTGCGACACATTTAGATTTGTTCTCACTCTACAAACAGGCTCAACTCTTGTATAAAGGCTATTCCAAGGACAGTATATTTAGCATACATATTATTATTTGACAGTGTTTGTGTTATGATCCATATGTAAGAAAAACATATGTACAAATGTATAGACCTTAACATTAATTCCAAAGTGTGTATAAATTTCACATACACATGCGTGCGCATGCGCGAACAAACACACAGAACTTTTGACATCCTATATTAAGTAAATAATTATTCGTTTAGTCTGTTTACTTTGAATAATAATAGGGAGGAAACGGAATATCCTAGAAAAAGTTCAATATACTGCACAAAACAAAACCCACAGGGAAGAACAATTTTATTTTGATAATGAATATCCTGTTTTGTTTCAAAACAATTAATTCATAAAGACCTCCACCAAACACAACTATATTTGTGTAACATTATGTTGTTACCAATGAGCTATATGTTTCAGTTCAAAAGGAACATCAACAGGCTTAGTACAAAAATATAACAAGGAATTTGATGTTGTGTTGGCCGTGCATCTCGATACATCCGTGTAAAGAAAACCAACTTGATGCACTATTTATCCTCAATTTATTTCGTCAATCAACCTGTACATGTTTTGGGCATATTTGTAGCCCATCATCAGGAAGTAAACTGTATACATACGAAAACTGGTATGTGTTGTGCTTTCCAGTTGACTGTCTGTTGGCCGGCCGGCCGGCCTGATGATGGGCTACAAACATGCCCGAAACATGTAGAGGTTGATTGATGAAATAAACTGAGGATTAGTAGTGCATCAAGTTGGTTTTCATTACACCGATATAACAAGAACTTCCTCACAGTAAGAACATACATACATGTGCATTTACATTTTTACACCCTTTTTATGTTTTCATAAAAAGCCTGATTATGGCCCTTCCCAGCTAAACGTGTAGCTACTGGCAACAAGGTACTGTTACACAAACACAACTGCATTTGATTGTGGTCTGTATCAATAATAGGAAAAATTTCGTTTTAACTTTTCATGATGTGTTTGCAGGTTGATGAAGTGCATTAAAGACTATGATAGAGGGCGAGCATCATATAGTCAATTGGTGCCTCCTGAAGGTGAATCAGACGATGAGGAAGTGACAGTGTACGAAAATGAGGATTGGTTGGAAAAGGCTCTAGAGGAGGAAGAGCAAAAAATCCAGAGATGGAAGAATGTGCCCTGTCCTACCTAGCTGCACTCCAAGTGAAACATCTGAACTGTACATGCAATGTCTCAATAACAGCAGAATTTGATTAGTGATCACCTGAACAATTTGTTCATAGAAAATGGTCAGTGTTTTGTTTCTGAAGAAGTAGCACATCTGAACATAATGCAATCCCTTTCCATAGGAAATGAGTACAGTCACTATCAAAGTTTTTACTATTTGGTTAAGTGGACAGTTGTTATGAAAATATCTTAGAGTCTCAATTCTGGATAACACACACTTAAAAGTTACCATTCTGGAATCAGTATCAACATTTTATTTCAAACTGCTATGGATTAAATGAAGCACTAAACACCAAAAGACACATCCAAATGTATGTAGAGGACTTAAAAAAAGAATACTGTATTATAGTTAGGACTTTATTAGTTTTATAATGAAACAAAGTACAAGCTTGTTCTTAAAAAGTAATATTCTGGAGAGTTTGGGCCTACTGGAGACACTGTTTGCCCAGCGAAACCTGACCATGCAGTTTTAAGATTTTGTCAATGTTAACATGGCAAAGAGTAGACTAGCATGTTGTGAGTTCATTTACATGAATTTTCCCCTTAGAATTAGTATCAGTCAAAATTAAGAAAACATTATGACAGCATGTACATCATATTCTTCAAAAATCATTTAGGTTTTGTCTTCGAATGACAAGTGCCCTTCCATGTCTTATTCTGGGAGCAAACCATCATTTATTTATGAACAACATGTTGCACAATGTTTATACTTGTTATTAATTATTGCTCCAACATGTTTCGACCACAATTCTTGGTCATCTTCAGGGAGCTAGCAAATTTATTGACATATACAGTTTATGTGGTAACTTATGTGGAAAAGATGGATTTTAAACATCAATGTTTAAATAATAAACTATTTACAATTATTCATATTCACAGATCTCATGACACATTTCAATTGAAGAACCGTCAGTAACAGATGTTTGGACACAGCATAGTATGTCAAGGCCTAATTAAAATAATTTAAATTGTATATAACAATAAACTGATATTAAGGATCTGATGTTTATTGGACCGTGCATCATTGTAATAGTTGAAGAATAAAAAACAAACTAGATGTCACCTGTTACATTTACTTTACTTCTTTGATACTCATCATGTTTCGGGCATTAATATGTCCATCTTCAGGAGTTTGTGACTATGTTCTTCAACTACCACATTGGCTGTATTGTTCTTGGATTGCCATGTGTTAGAGTCAGGGTGTGGTTCGGCTTCAGCCGGCAGCCCAGATACCACCTCAGCCGAACCACACCCTGACTCCAACACATGGCAATCCAAGAATAATACAGCCAATGTGGTAGTTGAAGAACATAGACGCAAACTCCTGAAGATGGAAACATTAATGCCCAAAACATGGTGAGTATCTAAGAAGTAAAGTAAATATAACAAGTGACATCTATTTGGTTTTTTATTCTTCAACTGATTTTAAGGATTTTAATGTTTTAGATTTAATTATATTTAGACACTGATGTACAGAATCCATCTCTTCCACACAAGTTTTCACATAAGCTGTATATGTTGATAAAGTTGCTACCTTCCTGATGATAGACAAGAATTGTGGCTGAAACATGTCAGAGCAGTAATTAATAACACATATAAACACTGTGCAACACGTTGGTACTAATATTGTATATGTAACATAGCTGCACAGAAAATGTATAATATTAAAAGCATCATTCAGATTCTACAAAACTGGTAATCAAACTCTACCACTTATATTCTCTGAAGTAAATTATGTGCAAAAGAGAAATAACAAACAATTTGAGGATTACAAACTGGCATGCTGAAAACACAAAGCACCACTCTTTACAAGTTAATTACTTCCTCTTTTATGTATTCGCTGTGAGCCTACATTAATCCTACACACATGGATGTCCAACCTTAAAATCTACACACATACTTATTCAAAATGTTCAATGGTTATATTGTACTAAGCATGTCGTACTGGTGAACACCAACTTGGATCCTAAGTTAATTATTATAAATCGTTTGACACAGTCACAACATTTGCAGCCAGTCAGACAAAATAATGGTGCAACTTGCCATGATATAATGTTAACCACTGTTCACGAAATAACAGTACCGTTCATCATCTCTCTGACTGAATGTATACAGAGAAAATATTTGCGTGGTCCCAAAACAATACCTTTACAAGACCACTGTGTACATACAAACAGTATGTCACAGTATGAAGTACTCACTCCCTCATGTCCTACCTGGAGGTTAATATTTTGTTTTGTTTGCATTCCGTAAATCATTAAAAAGAGATATGATGTTTGTGTACCACCACCCACTTTAACCCTTATCCTGCTAACATGGAGAATATGGTGAGCTCCTAATAATGCCAGCAAATGGCAGATGGGCTTTAATTAGGTGTTTAAAGGGTTAAACAGTTCACATCATAATTAAAAAAGAAATACATGCCTTTATTGTTCGATTTAGAATTATTACTGAAACAAAAAATTACAACACTTTATCCAAATACTGCTAATAATTTTTGGAGCTTTCCAGTATCTCCCCCACACAAGTGAGTGGTGGTGTAGACTTCCAACAGCTTCATAAACAAGTCTGAGATTGGGTACATCACAACATAGCTCACCCTCAGACACTTCCCAGCAAAACAGCAGAGCACTAACCTGCAGAAACAATCAGCGAGTGAATTTGAGATTTTTATTCTAAGAGATGCTTGAAAGAAAGAAAATGGTTATTTTAAGTATGCAGCTGCTGTGGCCTAAATTTTGGTTCATTAAATTACTCACATTCTTGCATACAAATGGCCCACTCACCTTCTCATGCTTTCTGAAGTCAATGATTTCACAGATCACAGGATCGTCTGAACCAGCCACATTTCATTTTATTTACTTCTCTGTATATACTGTAGATCCAAAAGCAATCAGAGGCTAGTGATGTATTCTGAAGATGCTTTAATAGTGAAGACACTGGCTAAGACTACAATCCCTCACAAAACCTGAATTACAAACATTGCAGACTGGGGGTTTCCATCCCTCATTAAAAACGGCAAGCCCTTGTCATTCATTAGGGTTACATTCTTGAAAAATCCCATGAATGGCAAAACCGTAAAGCATGAAGTGAAGATCTTAAGAGGAAAAACAAGGCTAGGAGAACCAAAGACACACAAAATATGACATTTAAATTAAACACTAATAAATGCAAAAACATTTGTGTTGGTTTTTACTGAAATGAAGTCGGTGTTTCTGGCTAAAAGTTGTCAGAGTGATCAAATGACACAGTGCCTGATGGACAGACAGAGAGAAGACTTGGTGAAGAAACAGGTGCTCTTTGACTGCTCTGCCTTCTTTGCACACCCTCATACTTCCTTATGATGGTATGACAGCCTCCATCTCCTACACTCAGTCATGTACACAAGATCTTTTCTACCTTTTCAAGGAAGGAGTCACGATGACTTACACAAGATATTTTTACACTAAATGCACCACAGGCATTAACATTTCACCTGCCCATGTATTAGTTTTCCTTAATCAAATGAATCGTCAATATGTTTACATCATAATGGTGTCTGACCACACCAATACTTAGTCCCTTGCCCAACTTACTGAGCACATCCACTTGCTCTAACACTCACATCACTTTTCCTTTATACTCTTCACCAGCAAGAACATCTCCCTTGGCAGACAAAATTCAAGCACAAGAGAAACATTTAGTTCTAAAAACTGTGAAAAAAAGGACACAGTACATTCTGCATCACACAATATCTAGGTAGTTACTTTGTGAGATAGGTGGGCAGATACAGCTGCTTGTGTATTATTCCACGTTCCTACACAAATGCAACCACAAATGAGCAAGGGAATGACATTTTAAATAAGTGAAACAACAAAGCTGAAACCTAAAAATGGAGAGGGTATGCTATATTTTGTATTTTTATAACTTGAAGTCATCACACTGCCAACTTGGTAGTCCTACTATGTACAAGTTTGTTTCTTATTAAGTTTAGAGTTATGAATATCACATTTTCCATTCCATGCATTACAGTTCATTTACTACAATTTATGCCAAAATGTGCATACAGTGTAATAGAATTACGAAAATATTATAATAAGCATCAACTCCTACATGTTTCAGGCCTCATTGGCCCATCATCATTGAGTACAATGAACTGTATAAAATGGCTGCTTAAGATATTAGAGTATTGCATGTGGATAAACTGCTGAATATTCTTTGGTATAGAATATATAGTGGACAGAACTGTGCACAGTAAGATCAAGCTGCTCCAACTTACTGTGCACAATTCTGTCCAAAATATATTCCACACTGAAGAATTTCCAGCAGTTCTACATGCAAGACACAAATATCCTGGGCAATTGTTTTTTACAATTCATTTACTGAAATGTTCTAAATCCTGTGGGCTACAACCCCTTTGGATCTAACGAACACGAAATAAATTGAATTGAATTGTACCTCCTAATGATGGGCCAATGAGGCCTGAAACATGTAGGAGTTAGTGCTTATTATAGTATTACTGTACCTCAATAAAATTGTGTGTATTTTTTTGGCTTAAACTGTAGTAATTTATAGTTACGTTTTTCAGTGGTGTAGTGCTGCTACTGTAACTTTGATTCATACCCCAAAGCTCTGTAAATAGTCTGGCAGATAAAATAATTATATGGCAACCAAAGATCCTTTTAATGTTTATAGTGTCCCTTCATAAGCTCAAAACAGTTATATAACTCACTGTACATCTTTAGAATGACTTTGTTGATCAAAAATGACAAATTATGACTGCAACTCTGCACTACTGTGATGACGGCTTGAAGCACGTATCTGATAAATGATGCAATGGTCATATAACCAAGAGGTCTATCGCTGCCCTCCATTTACTGCACATTTTACTGAGCAAGTCAATTTTATAACATGATCAGTTCAAACCAATTACACTATATAAAACAGATGAAAATTTATGACTGTTTAACACATCTGGTTTTATCTGTTGCTTCCATTATTCTTTTACCATTTGGCCAGCACTGTAGCTTGCTTGCCAATATGCAGTGTATGCCACATCTAAAAATCCCCTTCTTCATTACATCACAAAATTCATACAAAAATTACCCCAGATATTACCTCTTTCAATTACAGATATGAGATCACAAAAAAGTCTGAAATGTGGGCGATTTTGTTTCATATTAAGGCTGCTGTATTGTATATGAGACTGTGGCTATCCTATACAGGACAAACCAATCCATAATTCTCTTATGACAGTATCAGGGTCATAATAATCATTAGAGTAACATAATAATAATTACAATGAGATGCCATTTTACAACACTGCTTGTTTCAACATGTTTTTAGTTGAAAAGTCCTATGTCCTTTTTCGAAACTCAAAAATATGGTGCCAATTCTTGATACAAATTTGCACATATCAATGATTATGTTTAAAGAATTATGTTTCTCTCTCTGTCTCTCTTGCTGTGACACATTTAGGTCCTTCAAATAAGAATTCTCTTACTCATTCCATGTATTTAACATCTTCAGTGTTAAAAATATTACTCATCCATTAGTAATGTATGAGGCATTCATGAGTCTATGTCAATTATGGAAAGAATATACCTCATATAATGAATGACTGTGCAGATAATGATATTTGTATATGGAAAAACATTTACTTCAGAAATGCTCTTGTCACACTCATGGTATCAGCCAGCCACAAATAAATGTATTTTAAGAATGAGTCCCCCATAACTGTTTGTTGCACATCTCCAATAAAAGAATGACCTTGTATTGTAAGTAGTTATGATGTAAGGTTGGCAATGGACCTCTCACATTGCATTTATGCCTTTACTTTACATAAGTGCTTACATACTATGTAATACTAATGTTGTAAATGTTCTTTTATATTCCATGGAACAGTATTTTTGGTAAGGTTTGCCAACTACTACTCTGAGTGTGTGTGTATACATCTTTTTATAGCCTTTGGTTTTTAGCCTTATACGTATCTCATTTTAAATACAATATATTAATTATGGGAATGAAATACTATATAAAAAAGAATGTATGTTAAGAATTTATAGTAGTTAATGTAGAGCTTTGTATGTATCACGTTTTAGAAGTTTTCAATAAATCTAACAAGAAGAGTGAAAGAAAAATGTTACTGGCTATGTCTTAAAAACCAAGGGAAATCTTAGCATTTATAATGTGTATGCAGTTATCATAAGTGAGTCTGGCGTAAGTCACCTCAAGAGAAGTATTTCACTTGTACGTATTTAAATTCTGGATTGCTGCACCATTTGACTTACTACATAAAAACGGGGTACTACAAATTGTTTGGCCACATAGCCTGCACACCCAAACCAGGCAGCAGAGTACATATGTTTTCATATTTTCAGTGGTGCAGTATGTAATACATACCAGGATATACAAAGTGCTTGATATTAAGACTGAAATATCAGCCACACATCCAACTTTGGTGTGTCTCACATGTCTGTTGTTTACTACTTACAGAATTCCACAGTGACTAGGGGTGAAGGGAAGGGGCATCATATACATCTGCATTGTATCTTAGGAAAACAACATATACAGTACAAGTAAAGTTGTTCCTGTCCACACCATGAAGGCATATAGGGTGAACTGAGGTATAGCGTCACTTAGTCTTAACCTCGATGCTAGATGGAGATGAGTGGTCAACACCATGCCCCAGCTGCTTTACAGCCAGAAAATAACCCTGGTACCCATTTAACAGGAGGTTGGGTGGGCCACAGAGCCTGTCTGGACATTTTGAAGGAAAGAATCTCTTGCCAGAACCAGAATTCAAGCCTCAGACAGTTCAGCCTGTAGTCTCATTGCTATACTGTCTACACTATCCTGACTCTCAAAACTATATACATATATATATGCACATATTCTTACATACATACATACAGCAAAATTCCTTTAATTCAAATCACATGTGACCAGACATGTGCCAGACTAGCTGATATCTGACTTATCAGACAGTACCTGTACTCACCTAAGGTATTACAGATAATTTTTTGTTACTGCTCCTGTACTTGGTCTGCACAGTTAAAATAAAAGAGTAGTCCATTTGGATATCTCCTACACCTGTTGGTTCACTATCAGCAGGGTCCTTTACTGTGTTTTCTGGAGCCTCCATAGATGAAAATGATGATGCAGTAGGAGACATGGGGTCAGGAGATACCACAATGGTTGATGTACAAACATTCTTGGAGGCTTTGCTAACTGTGCATCTCAGTATAATCTTAGCAAATGACCAAATTAATGCACAAATGCTTGTTTTATAATAAGTTTATTTAATTCCTCTACATGTTTCGAGCACTATCGTGCTCATCATCAGGAGGTCAAATTGCATTATACAGCATCTGGTATCATCACACTCTGTAGGTGGCCACCTACAGAGTGTGACAATACCAGATGCTGTATAACACAATTTTGACCTCCTGATGATGAGCACAATAGTGCTTGAAACATGTAGAGGAATATAATAAACTTATTATAAAACAAGAATTTGTGCATTAAGTTGGTCAATTGCTAAGATTAATCTTGGACGCCATTTTCAACAAGTCCACAAGATCTGCCTATTTCTATGATGAAGTGTTTTCCGGTCTGCTCCCCTCAACTGTCACATTATCAGGCTATACACATTATATGACACTGTATTAACAGAATTTTGCTTTGTGTGTGTGTATAGGATGCATTGTGTGCAAGTAATTTCTCATTCCTTTGCAGTTTAAGGCATCATACCTTACAAATTTCTATAGCAGACATATTCAAACCCAAAATACAGCAAGCAGATGTCACTGTGAAGTGGAAGGGTGTAACAGAAGTCTGAAATTGTTTACCAATACACCAACTGTCAATCAAGAGCCCTACTTAGCTCATGGAAGCAGCAGTGACAGGAACTATAAAGTGTTATTGTGCACCAGATATGATTCAAACATACAATAACTCACAGTAGTTTCCAATGAACCATGATTCAGAACAAAAATTTTCATCATACAAAAGGCAGTAACTTAACAATGGTATGGTTAATGGTAAAAAAAAGTAGTGGGGGGAATGCCGTCACTGGTAAAAATCTTCGTGTACAAATAATATTCTTTCTGAGTAATGCAACTTTCAAGGACCATGTAAGTGAGCATGCAAATAATTGATAGAAAATCATGGCACACAAATTACGTACTTAATTATGAAAATTTACATTAAAATTT